>Ga0247741_1000019_pt1 | contig 228272 bp, 215 predicted proteins | sample UWRJL213509R2_FD_180945 | JGI IMG/M metagenome (GOLD analysis project Ga0247741, IMG submission 180945) | Plant litter microbial communities from Arlington Agricultural Research Station in Wisconsin, United States - UWRJ-L213-509R-2 | ecosystem: Environmental > Terrestrial > Plant litter >...
CCGTTTCAGCCAACCCCGGTGGTTCGCTTGCGAACCAGCTAGGGCCGGGCATCTTTCCGCCAGGATCAAAGGCGATCGGCTCGGACGTACCGGGGGTATGCCCTTCGCCAATCGCCTTTGCCCTGACTAAAACCTGCTCCGGCAGAATGGTTCAATTTAACCCGGAAAGGCTCTAGGATGCGTCGGACGACGCCTCGTGCTCATAAGCTTCGGCGGCACAGACGGCCGCCCGGATGTTTTCGATCGCGTTGATCTTGAGTAGAAGAGAGAGGATGCGTGTTGTCATGATGAAAGCCAGTGTACTTTAGCGCGGTCAAACGCGCCGCGCCTCAAACTCAGTATTGTTGAAAGTCCGCAAAGATGACGGCGGGGCGGGCAATACGATTGCTTGTGCCGGTGCCGCGAGCAACCATCTGCTCGTTCGTGGCGAAGCCTGTCCGCCGGTAGCTTTGCGTAGTGCGAACATTTTTGTTCGCGAGACGCAGGGTTTCAAACCTGCAGTGGGTAGTGCGATGATTTGGGCTCATGGCCTTGGTTCCTATAGATTCCTCCCAAGACACATCGCTAATATTGCACCGCACAATAGACATCGCAACAGCCAAGAATACGCGACAGATATGCGTATAGCGCATGAGTTGCGTCACAAATCTGTCAATGATGGTTATTTAGGAGGCAGAATTGGCGTCTGTCAATTTTGCCTGAAATTGCAGTAAGTCGTTCCAGGCCAATCGTTTATTGACCGGGGCGGTCAGAAGATCCTGCGGATGCAACGTCGCGATCGCCGGAATACGCCGATCGCCGATGGCAATCTCTCGCCACTGTCCGCGCAGGCCATGGATCGTATCACCTTCGCCGAAAAACACCCGAGCGGCGAAATTGCCGAGCAAAAGAATCACTTTCGGCTCGGCAAGCGCGATTTGCCGCTCGATGAATGGGCGGCAGATATCCATCTCGGCGGGTGACGCCGCGCGGTTGCCGGGCGGGCGCCACGGGATGACCTGCGTCATCAGAATGCCGCTGCGGTCGAGGCCGATCGCCGCGAGCATCTTGTCGAGCAATTGTCCCGGACGGCCGGCAAAGGGCTGGCCTTCGCGGTCGTCATCCGCACCCGGGGCCGAACCGATCAGCATGATGCCGCTCGCAGCGTCGCCGCCAGCAAAGATCGTCGATCGTGCGCTGTGTTTCAGATTGCAGCCATTGAACGCCTCAAGAGCCGTCTTGAGTTCGGCCAGCGAACGAGCGCTTTCCGCGGCGAAGCGCGCCTGCTGCACGGCCTCGCCATCCGGAATTGCCGGTTGCGGCCGCCGCGCCGAGCGTTCGGCTTGAGGTGCCGCTCTTTGCGCCGACGATCCGGATGACCGTGTCGCCTGCTCCCGGCCTTCGGTGGCCTGCGGAGCAGGGGCGGCGCTGCGTCGCGCCGCCTTCATTGTCTCGAACTCGGCGAACCGGTCAACGGCCTCCTCCTCGAGCAACCATTCGACACCCGCATCTGCATGGAAATGCAGCAGCGCGGCGAGTTCGCCCGGAGAGAGGTCGTTGACGGAGATCATGCCACTGACTTTATCGAAGCCGCAGTCTCAATGAAAGAGCGCAGCGGCCACACACAGCGCTATTGCACCGTCCATTGCGCGATATCGTCACGCTCGCCGATCAGCGCCAGACCGTGGGCGATCGACAGCAACTCGCCGCCCGTTTCGATCTTGTCGGCATCGAAGCGCTCGGTGAAGATGCGGCGAACGGCGGGCACGAAAGACGTACCGCCGGTGAGGAAGACCTTGTCGATATCAGTCGCGGCCGTATTGGTCTTTTCGAGCACATCATCCAGCGCCCCTTCGATGCGTGCCAGATCGTCGGATATCCAGCTTTCGAAATCGGCGCGACGCACCGCGCGCTTGCCGGCGCGGCCGAGCGGCGAGAAGTTGAATTCCGCTTCTTCCGCGCCAGACAGCGCCATCTTGGTGGCCGATACAGCCTGATAGAGCGGGTAGCCTTCGTCGTGATCAACGAGATCGATGAACAGTTCCAGCTTGTCCGGCTCCAGAGCCGTCCGCACCAGCTTCTTCAGATCATCATACTCCCGCGACGTCTTGAAGATCGACAGCTGGTTCCAGCGGCTGAAGCTCGAGTAGTAGTTTGTCGGGACTTCAAGGACCTTGTCGAAGCTCTTGAAATGACTCCCTTTGCCGATTGCAGGCGCAACGACGTTGTCGACGATGCGCGCGTCGAAATGATCACCCGCGATGCCGACACCGGAATGTCCGATCGGCGTTGCCTTCAACTGGCCGGCGACGCTCTCAAAACGGATCAGCGAATAGTCGGTGGTGCCGCCGCCGAAGTCGGCGACCAGCACGGTGGCATCGACCTTCAGGTTCTGCGCGAAGTAGAACGCGGCTGCGACAGGTTCGTAGACGTAGTGCACCTCGGGAAAGCCGAAACGCGACAGCGCTTCGTTGTAGCGCTGTGTGGCCAGCAGCGGGTCCGGGCTTGCGCCAGCGAAATGCACCGGCCGGCCCGTGACGATACGCGCCACGTCGGATGGCCAATTGTCGCCGGCGTAGTTGCTGAGGCGGCGGATGAAGACCTCCATCAGGTCCTCGAAGCTATGGCGCTTCGCGTAGATCAACGTGCCCTGGAACAGGGCGCTGGCGGCGAATGTCTTGATCGACTGCAGGAAGCGGCAATCGCCCGGATTGTCGATGAACTGGCGGATCGCCGCATGGCCGGCCTCGACCTTCAGCGCGGAGGCGCCGAGTTTTCCGTCCTTCATGAAGGAGAGGGCGGTGCGCATGCTGTCGCTTTCGCCGGCGGCGCTGGTAAAGCCCATCGAATGGGTTGTCTTGCCGTCCGCGGTGGCGAGAACGGTGTTCGTTGTGCCAAAGTCCAAACCTAGCGCCTGAGCCATGCTCGCACCTCTCAATTTCGATTGTTGCTTGAGACTGGAGCGGTTTGCTCCGTCGGGGGCGAGGGAGGACGCCCGAATTCAGAGGGCGCGTGATGCCACAGAGGTCCGTCTTATTCAAGACCGGGAGGAAAATGAAACGGGCGCCAGTGGCGCCCGTTGGATCATTCGGCGGCGATGGCCTGCGGCGGCGCCTCGTGGGCGTCAGGCTTTCTCTTGCGTCCGAAGCTCAGCAGCCAATCGCTCAGCCGGCCCATCTCCACGAAAATGACGGGCGTGATGAATAGCGTGAGCGCCTGGCTGACGATCAGGCCCCCGACGACGGCGATGCCGAGAGGCTGGCGAAGCTCGGAGCTCGCGCCCGAGCCGAGCGCGATTGGCAGTGCGCCAAGAAGCGCGCAGAAGGTGGTCATCATGATCGGCCGGAAACGCCGGACGCAGGCCTCGTGGATAGCCTCCGATGCCGTCATTCCGTTCCCTGACCGCAGGTTTTCCAGCGCCACGTCGATCATCATGATCGCGTTCTTCTTGACGATGCCGATCAGCATCAGCAGGCCAATCAGCGCGATGATCGACAGATCGAAGCCCATCACGCGGAGCGCCAGAAGCGCACCGAGCGCTGCCGCCGGCAGGCCGGAGAGAATGGTCAGCGGGTGGATGAAGCTCTCGTACAGCACCCCGAGGACCACGTAGATCGTCAGCACCGCGGCCAGGATCAGCAGCGGCGTGTTACCCTGCGACTGTTCGAAGATCTGCGCTGTACCGCCATAGGACGTGAAGACGTCCGCCGGCATGTTGATGTCCTTCTTGATCTGGTCGATCGCCGCCGTCGCATCGCCCAGTGCTTCGCCGGCCGGAAGGTTGAAGGACACGGTGGTCGAGACCAGTTGACCCGTCTGGTTGATGGTAACGGGGCCGGTAGTGCGCTGAACTGTCGCAAAGTTCGACAGCGGAACAAGCGCGCCGCTCGCGGAAGCGACACGGATATCCTGTAGCTTCTGGTCATCCCAGGGTTTGCCGGTATCGTATTCGACGATCACGTCGTAGCTGTCGCCGGTCGATTGGATCTGTGCTGCGGCATACCCGCCGAAGGATTCCTGCAGCGTCGTGCGCAGTTGGTCGTCCGTTATGCCATAGGCCGCGGCCTTCTCGGTATCGACAGTAATGTCGGCCTGCAGGGCATTGTTCTGCGCATCCGATGTCACGTCGGTGAAGCGCGAGTCGCCGTGCATCGCCTGCTGGATCTTGTTGGCCCAGAGATTGGTTTGGTCGGCGCTCAGCGCCTGAACCACCAGCTGATACTGGCTGGCCGTCTGGCGTCCGCCGAAACGCAGGCTCTGCTGCGGTGTGATGAAGGCCTGCATACCAGGGATCTTGCTGATGCTGGCGCGCAGTTCGCGCAGCGTCTGGTCCAGCGGCGGGCGGTCCTTCTTGTCCTTCAGTTCGACGAACATCGTGCCGTTGTTGAGCGGGCTGCGGGCATTGCCGCCGACGATCGACATGACGTGATTGACGGCCGGGTTCTGCTTGACGAGTTCTGCGGCCTGGTTTTGCAACTCCTTCATTGCCGGGTAGGAGATATCCTGACGCGCACGGGTCGAGATGTTGAGGCGGCCGATATCTTCCGTCGGGAAGAAGCTCGTCGGCAGCGTCATGAACAGGTAGATGGTCAGGCCGACGGAGGCGAAGAACAGGCCGATGATGGCCGGCCGATGCGAAAGGCACCAGGCGACGCCCCTGTCATAGCCGCGCAAGGTCCGCTCGAAACCTGCATCGAACCAGCGGATGAAGAACGGCGGCTGGCTGTGGCCGCTGCCGAGGCGCGAGGCCAGCATCGGCGTCACCGTCAGCGAGACGATCGCGGACGCGACGATGGCGATTGCCACCACCATGCCGAACTCGTTGAAGATACGTCCGACGACGCCGCCCATCAGCAGGATCGGGATGAATACCGCGATCAGCGACACCGACATGGAGATGATCGTGTAGCTGACTTCGCCTGAGCCCTTGATTGCAGCCTCAAGCACCGGCATGCCGTCCTCGACATGTCGCAGGATATTCTCGAGCATGACGATCGCGTCATCGACCACAAGACCGACCGCCAGCGTCAACCCCAGCAGCGAGATATTATCGACGCTGTATCCAAGCACGTACATCATGCCGAAGGTGGTGATCAGCGACAGCGGCACGGCGAGACCCGGAATGAGCGTCGCTGTCAGGTGGCCGGTAAAGAGGTAGATGACGAGAACGACGAGGCCGATCGTCAGGAACAGCGTAAACTTCACGTCGGAGATGGCATCGCGGATCGGCTTGGCCGAATCGTTCATCACCTGCGTTGTCACGGAAGCAGGTATTTCGGCGTGCAGCCCAGGCAGTTTGGCGTTGATCGCATCCACCACTTCGACGGTGTTGGCGTCCGGTTGGCGCTGGATCGACAGGATGATGCTCTGCTTGCCGTCATACCAGCTGCCGGTATTCTGATTCTCGACGCTGTCCTGCACATCGGCCACGTCGCCGAGGTGGATCGGCGCGCCGCCCGGATTGGCGATGACAAGCGTCCGGAACTCCTCCGCATTGGTGCGCTGCGTATCCGCATTGATCGTCATGCTCTGGCTACTGTTCTGCAGCGTGCCGACGGGAACCTGACTGTTGGCAGCCTCGATTGCCTTGTTGATCGTATCGATGCCGAGGCCGCGGTTCAGGAGCTTGTTCGGATCGACTTCGACGCGCACCGCATAGGTCTGTGCGCCGAAGACGGATACTTCGGCTACGCCCGGAAGCGTCGACAGCGTCGGCGAGATGATGTTCTCGGCGATCTCGTCCAGCTTGCTGCGCGGCATGGTGTCGCTCTGCACCGCAAGCAGCATCACCGGCGCGTCGGCCGGGTTGGTCTTGCGATAGCTCGGCGGCGTCGTCATGTTGTCGGGCAATTGCCGCGTCGCGTGCGAGATCGCCGCTTGCACGTCGGCCGCGGCCGCGTCGATGCTGCGATTGAGGTCGAACTGCAGCACGATGCTGGTGTTGCCGAGCGAGTTCGTCGCGCTGATTTCACTGATGCCAGGGATGGTTTCGAACTGCTTGATCAGCGGCGTTGCCACCGACGTTGCCATCGTCTTCGGCGAAGCGCCGGTCAGCGCGGCGGAAACGTTGATCGTCGGGAAGTCGACCTGCGGCAGGGCTGCCACGGGCACCAGTTGATAGCCGGCAATGCCGGCAAGCACGGCGCCGATGGCGAGCAGCGTAGTGGCGACGGGGCGTCGGATACAGAAATTGGGGATCATTCTTCCGCACCCGCCACGATCGTTTCTGTCTTCGCAGGCTGATCCGCCGAGGCAACGTTGATTGCCTTGGCGTCGAATTCTTCCTTGACCGCCTGCTTGTCGGTCAACTGCGCTTGGCCTTCGGTGACGACATGATCACCGTCCGAGAGGCCCGCCGAAATCGCCGTGTATCCGCCGTTCGCGCGCGCCACGGTCACCGGCGCCAGCCGCACCTTGTTGTCATTGACGACGAATGCGTAGAAGCCGTCGGCGCCCGGGCTGACAGCCACGGTCGGCACGACAACCTGCTGTTCATTGTTGTTGAAATGCACGACGACGTTGACAGACTGGCCCGGCCACAGTGCGCCGGCGGCGTTTTCGAATTTCGCCTTTGCAAGGATCGTCCCGGACGCGGTATCAACGGTGTTGTCGTAGAAGCTGATATGCCCGGTCTTCGGCTTGGCCTTGCTGGACTGCGGTACCGTCGTCACGTCGACAGGCCCTGCGGCAAGCGCGAGCTTAAGCTGCCTGAGATCCCGCTCCTGCAGGTGGAACTTGACGTTGATCGGGTCGTATTTGGCGATCGTCACGATCGCGGCACCAGCCGTGACAAAGGCCCCCGGGCTAACGGCGACGTCACCCAGCCTGCCATCGAATGGCGCCCGGATTTCGGTGTGTTCCAAAAGCACTTGGTCCGAGGCGAGCGAGGCGCGATCCGCCTGAACGGTCGCTGCGGCGGTGTCGCGAGCGGCTTTCGCCTGGTCGTAAGTCTGCTGCGTGCCGGCCTTGGAGGTCAAAAGGTCGTTGGCGCGGGTAAGCGCCGTTTCCGCCTCGGCGAGCGTGGCAGCATCGCGGACAATCATCGCGTTGTCCTTGTCGACAGTCGCCTGCGCCGTGCGATTGTCGAGCTTTGCGATCAGGTCGCCCTGTTTGACGGTGGCGCCATCGCTGGCGATGATCTCGGTGACCAGTCCCTGTTCCTGCGCGGCGATCGTCGTGTTGTCCTCCGCGTCGGCCCAGCCGGAGGCGGTGACGTCGCGGGGCAGCACCGTCTTCACCGCCGCGACGGTTTTGACCAGCGTCGGCCCGCCGTTCTTGCGGCCTTTACCCTTCTGGTCGCCGCCCTGCTGTGCGCCGTCGCCGGCGGCCTGTTGGGCGCCTGCGACATTCGCCTGTTGGGAGGGCTTGGCCGCAAACTGCGAGAGGTAGGGGATACGGTCTCTATATTGCCACGCACCGATACCGGCTGCGGCGATGAGACATATGCTGATCCAAAATTTCTTCATGGGTGATACCGGTCAGGGACGAGTTGCGCATGCTCTATTGAGCCACGTTCATTGCGGCACGAAAAGGACACTTTCGCTGAAAGGGCATCACTAAGTGGTTAGAATGGCTTAAATTTCTGTAATGTTCAATATTTCTAATAAGGTATGAAGTTCGTTGGCCGACAGCCGAGCGCCACTGTCTGGCGCCCGATTATCGTGTCCGATCAGACGGATCGCGCGGCGCCGCCATCGCAACGTACGATGCTTCCGGTAATATAGCTGGCCTGCTGGCTGCACAGGAAAGCTGCGGTGGCACCGAATTCCTCTACTTTACCGTAGCGGCCGACCGGAATTGCCGCCTCCTTGCCGGAGCGCACCTCGTCCATGCTTTTTCCGGTTCTCTTGGCCGCCGCACCGTCGAGTTCGTCGAGCCGTCCGGTGAGAATGCTGCCGGGAAGCAGGAGGTTGGATGTGATACCGAAGCGAGCGATTTCCGTCGACAGCGTCTTGCTCCAGCCGGCAAGCGCGGGGCGCAGCGTATTTGACAGCGCCAGATTGCCGATAGGCTCGATCACGCCCGACGAGGCCACCGTGAGGATCCGGCCCCAACCCTGCGCCTTCATATCCGGCAGCAGCGCACTGGTCAGCGTGATGACACGCAGCACCATCGAGAAGAAATAGGTTTCCAGCCGTTCCGCCGTCATCTCTTCGGTGGTGCCGGGCGTCGGGCCGCCGGTGTTGTTGACAAGAATATCGATGCCGCCGAACTTGCGCTGTGCTGCCGTCCTTACCGTTTCCACGAAATCGTCTTCCGACAGATCGGCGCGAATCCACTCCGCCGTGCCTTTGCCCTCGGCGTTGATCGCCCGGCAATTCGCCTCCAGCGCCTCGCTGCTGCGTCCGCACAGCATCACATTCGCGCCTTCGCGCGCCAGCGCCACCGCAATACCTTGGCCCAGTCCGCGCGAGGACGCCAGAACGAGCGCGCGCTTTCCTTCGATGCCGAAATCCATCTTGTCTTCTCCTGTTTTCCACTCGCTCTATAGGGTGCGCAGACGGCAAAAGGAAAGAGCAGCAAGGGCGGCGGCGCGTCCATTTATTGATCTTTACGTAAAGGTAATATACTTCGGTGGGTGGCGAAAAGCGTCAGGGTACGAAATGGGGTAGCGGCTGTCGTTTCCCGGCTCGACAAGACTGTCACGTTTTGCCAAGAGATACCCCACCATGGGGATTATGTGGCCGCAACGCCGGCCGAGCGGAGAATGACGCATGACCGAGACGACTGAACTGCCGGAACGCGAAAGCATGGAATTCGACGTGGTGATCGTCGGCGGCGGTCCTGCTGGTCTGTCTGCTGCGATCCGGCTGAAGCAGGTCAATCCGGATCTGTCGGTGGTCGTGCTGGAAAAGGGTGCCGAAGTCGGAGCGCATATCCTGTCGGGCGCAGTCGTTGATCCCATCGGCATCGACCGATTGTTGCCGGGCTGGCGCGAGGAGAGCGATCATCCGTTCAAGACCGAGGTCAAGGCCGACCACTTCATGCTGCTCGGCCCGGCCGGCTCGATCCGCCTGCCGAACATCCTGATGCCGCCGTTGATGAACAATCGCGGCAACTACATCGTCTCGCTCGGCAACGTCTGTCGATGGCTGGCGGGCCACGCGGAGGCCTTGGGTGTCGAGATCTATCCGGGCTTTGCGGCCACCGAAGTGCTCTACAATGACGAGGGCGCCGTCATCGGCGTCGCCACCGGCGATATGGGCGTTGAAAAGAGTGGCGAGCCTGGCCCGAACTTTACCCGCGGCATGGAGCTGCTCGGCAAGTACGTTCTGATCGGCGAGGGCGTGCGCGGCTCGCTTGCCAAGCAGCTGATCGCCAAATTCGATCTTTCCAAAGACCGCCAGCCCCAGAAGTTCGGTATCGGCATCAAGGAGCTCTGGCAGGTCAAGCCGGAAAATCATAAGCAAGGGCTGGTGCAGCACTCCTTCGGCTGGCCGCTCGGCATGAAGACCGGTGGCGGTTCGTTCCTTTATCATCTGGAAGATAATCTCGTGGCCGTCGGCTTCGTTGTCCACCTGAACTACAAGAACCCCTATCTCTATCCCTTCGAGGAATTCCAGCGCTTCAAGACGCATCCCGCCATCCGTAGTACCTTCGAAGGCGGCAAGCGTTTGTCCTACGGCGCCCGCGCCATCACCGAGGGCGGCTACCAGTCGGTGCCGAAGCTGTCTTTCCCCGGCGGCGCGCTGATCGGCTGCTCGGCCGGCTTCGTCAACGTTCCCCGCATCAAGGGCAGCCACAATGCGGTGCTCTCAGGCATGATGGCCGCCGACCGCGTCGCGGCTGCGATCGCCGCTGGCCGTGGCAATGACGAGATCGTCGAGATCGAGACCGAGTGGCGCGCGAGCGACATCGGCAAGGACCTGAAGCGCGTGCGCAACGTCAAGCCGCTGTGGTCGAAGTTCGGCACGGCGATCGGCGTCGCGCTCGGTGGTCTCGACATGTGGACCAACCAGCTCTTCGGCTTCTCCTTCTTCGGCACGCTCGGCCACGGCAAGACGGATGCCGCGAGCCTGGAACCCGCGTCGAAGCACAAGAAGATCGACTACCCGAAGCCTGACGGTGTGCTGACCTTCGATCGTCTCTCCTCGGTGTTTCTGTCGAACACCAACCACGAGGAAGACGAGCCGGTGCATCTGAAGGTGAAAGACCTGGCGCTACAGAAGTCGTCGGAGCACGACATCTTCGCCGGCCCCTCGACGCGCTACTGTCCGGCCGGGGTCTACGAGTGGGTGGAGAAGGACGGCGAGGAGACCTACGTCATCAACGCCCAGAACTGCGTCCACTGCAAGACCTGCGACATCAAGGATCCCAACCAGAACATCAACTGGGTGCCGCCGCAGGGCGGCGAGGGGCCGGTCTATCCGAACATGTGAGGATGGCGCCCTCCGTTTTCTGTTGTTGACTGATTGTCAATTGCAACCCTGTGTGGAAGTGCGCCTTGCCAAGAAAGAGCTGTTCTGACATCCTGCGTGCACTTCGTTGGGGGGCGAAAACATGACGGGCTTTATCTCATCCTTGACCGGATCCAGTGCGTTCGGCTACGCCGCGCGCATCGTACTGACCTACATGTTCTGGGCCAGTGGCTTGGCGAAGGCGATCGATTTCAACGCTGCCATCGCCGAAATGGCCCATTTCAATCTGGCGCCGCCGGTCATCTATGCGGTTGCCACGATCATCGTGCAGCTGGTCGGATCGCTCCTCATCATATTCAACCGCTGGACGTGGCTTGGCGCCGGTGCGCTCGGCATCTTCACGCTGTTGACCATCCCCATCGTCCATACCTTCTGGAGCATGGAAGAGCCGTTCAAGACGATGGAATTCTATACGGTGATGGAGCATATCTCGATCGTTGGCGGCCTTATGGTCGTAGCGTGGAAGGCGGAACGGTAGGCCAGCAGCGATAGAGCGCATGGCAGGCTACATTGCCGCCGCGATACCAAGGCGCTGAGCACATTCATTGAGCCGCTTGCGATGCGTCTTGTCGTGGCCGAGGTCGAGTTGCAGTCTCCGACCTATTTGCGAGACTAGCTGCGAACGCGATGCCGCCGCCCATCACTTATCACTTCATTAACCATAATCTCATTAACTTCGGGTGCATCAACCGAACGTTAAGGATCTGCTTCGATGTCGCTTTCCCGCCGTGGTTTCGTTCTGGGCGTTTCCGCGCTTCTTGCCGATTGCGCGTCGAGCGGTCCCGATCATCGCGCCAACTACGCCGCCCTTCCGGCTGAAAAGTTTCCGCTCCCGGCCATGCCGATCGATAAGCTCGATCCGGAGCTGCGCCGTCAGCAGGTCGCCTATGCCTCGAGCTATACGCCGGGCACCGTTGTCGTTGATACGCCCGCCCGCCGTCTCTACTACATTCTCGGCGACAACCAGGCGATGCGTTATGGCGTCGGCGTCGGCCGGGAAGGGCTGGCGTTCGCGGGCGGCGCCTATGTCGGGCGCAAGGCGGAATGGCCGAGCTGGACGCCGACCGAGAACATGCAGCGTCGCGAGGAGCGCTACCGCAAGCTCGCCGGCGGTATGCCTGGTGGACCGAACAATCCGCTCGGCGCCCGCGCGATGTATCTCTATCGCGGTGGCAACGACACACATTTTCGTATCCACGGCACCAACCAGCCGCAATCGATCGGCCTGGCCATGTCGAGTGGCTGCATCCGCATGCTAAACCATGATGTCATCGATCTCTACGAGCGGGTCGCGCCGGGCGCACAGGTCGTCGTCATCCAGGCAACGGCCTGAATCGAAACGAGAAACGGGGCCGTTCTGGCCCCGTTTCATGTCTAAAGCAGTGTGCCGCTCAGGATCATCAGCGCCACCGAGAAGTAGATCACCAGCCCGGTCACATCGACCAGCGTCGCGACGAAGGGTGCGGAGGCGCTGGCCGGATCGAGCCGCAGTTTCTGCAGCAGGAACGGCAGCATTGAGCCGGCGATCGAGCCGAAGGTGACGATGCCGATCAGGGCTGCGAAGATCGTCCAGCCGACCAGGATCCAGTGCTCGCCGTAATCGTAGAGCCCGATGCTCTGCCACAGGATGATGCGGGCGAAGCCGACCGCGCCGAGGATCGCGCCAAGCACGATACCCGTCGGCAGTTCACGCAGCAGCACCCGCCACCAGTCGGACAGCTTCAACTCGCCAAGCGCCAGCGCACGGATGATCAGCGACGTCGCCTGCGAACCGGAGTTGCCGCCGGAGCTCATGATCAGCGGCACGAACAGCGTCAGCACGATCGCCTTTTCCAACTCGCCTTCGAAGTGCTGCATGGCGCTTGCCGTCAGCATTTCGCCGAGAAAGAGGGCGCAGAGCCAGCCGGCGCGCTTCTTCAGCATTCCGGCGAAGCTGATCGTCATGTAGGGCTTTCCAAGCGCCTCCATGCCGCCGAACTTCTGAGCATCTTCCGTCTGGTCGGCGATCATCGTATCGATCACGTCGTCGACGGTGACGATACCGAGCATATGGCCGTTCTCGCCGATCACAGGCAGCGCCAGCAGATTGTGCTTGCGGATCAGCCGCGCCACATCCTCCTGCGGCATCAGCGGATCGGCCCGGACGATGCCTCCCTGCTGCGCGACACTCAGCACCGATGCTTCAGGTTCACCGGTGATCAGCCGACGCAGCGTCACGACGCTGGCCAGCGCCTGCGTCTCGGTGTCGAGCACATAGATCGCATAAACGGTTTCGCGCGAGCGTTCGACCTTGCGGACGTGTTCCAGCGTCTGCTCGACCGTCCAACTGGCGGGCACGCTGACGAATTCCGTTGTCATGATGCTGCCGGCCGTGCGTGGCGGATAGCCCATCAGGTGCTGGACGGCGAGCGAGGTAGCCCGGTCGAGCTTCGAAAACAGATGTGTCCGTCCGTCCTCGTCCATCTCCTGGAAAAGATCGGCGACGCGGTCGTTGGCCGTGCCGTTCAAAAGCCGGGCTGCCTGCTCGACCGGCATGTCGGTCAGTATCGCGGCGGCATGGTGCAACTCCGGGCGTCCCAGGATGCGGACGGCCTTCTGCTGCGGCAGCGTGGCGAGGATAGCCGCTGCTTCATGGATTTCGAGCGCGTTCAGACGCTCGACGCGTTCAGCCGTGGTGATGGCACCGAGGCTGTCGCTGGTGAAGAAACGGGCGGCATGGCCTGCCCGCAGGGGGAAGCGATTGATGTTCATATAGCTCGCCTTTCCGTCGATCCGCCGTAGCGTCCAACGGGCGAGCCCGACGGAAATCGGTCAGCGCACGGAGGCCGCGTACGGCAAAGGCAATCGACTGCTACTGTCGCTTGGCATCGTGAGATGGCTCCGTTGATATCCGCGAAAAACGGTCGTCCTGCGCGTGAGGACGTAGGTGGTCCCAAACGTCGGAAAAGTCAAGCGCCATAGGCGGTTGCGGCAGGAATGCCGCACGTTGGGTGCGGCATTCTTCTTCGCTATGCTTGATAAGCTCTTTCTTTATGCTGAACGGCTCATTCTTCCGGGTGAGGCGGCGGCTTTCAGAAGCCGGACAGCACCAGCTTTCCCTTTGTCTTGCCACTCTCGATCATCGCGTGCGCCTGCTTCAGGTTGGCTGCGTTGATCGTGCCGATGGTCGCGCTCAGCGTCGTCCTGATCTTTCCGGCATCGACAAGTTCGGCGATCTTGTCGAGCAACCTATGCTGCTCGATCATATCGGATGTGCCGAACAGAGGCCGGGTAAACATCAGCTCCCAATGAATCGACACCGCCTTTCGCTTGAACGGCACGACGTCGAGCGTTTTGGGATCATCAATGAGTGCAAAGCGTCCCTGTGGCGCGATCGCTTCCACGATGTCCTGCAGGTGGTCGGTCGTGTTGGTGGTGGAGAAGACGAAACCCGGCGCGCCGATGCCGAGAGCGGCGATCTGAGGCGCGAGTGGTCGTCCATGGCCGATGACGTGGTGGGCGCCTAGCTCCTTGACCCATGCCGTCGTCTCCGGACGCGAGGCCGTGGCGATAATCGTGAGGTCGGTCAGGGCACGGGCAATCTGGATGGCGATCGAGCCGACGCCGCCGGCACCGCCGATGATCAGGATGGTGTTCGCCGCACCGGGCACGGCATCGTGCACCTTCAGTCGATCGAACAACGTCTCGTATGCAGTGATCGAGGTCAGCGGCAGAGCCGCCGCCGCCGGGAAGTCGAGGCTTGCAGGCTTGTGCCCGACGATGCGTTCATCGACGAGCTGAAATTCGGCGTTCGAGCCGGGACGATTGATCACGCCGGCGTAGAAGACCTCGTCGCCCACCTTGAACAGCGTGACGTCGAGACCGATTGCCTTGACGACGCCGGCGGCGTCCCAGCCGAGCACCTTGAGCTCTCCTTCGCCCGGCGCGACGCCGGCCCGCACCTTCGTATCGACCGGGTTGACCGACACGGCCTTGATTTCGACCAGCAGGTCATGGCCGGTGGCTGTTGGGATGGGCAGATCGACATCGATCAGCGAAGTTTCAGCGGAAATGGGCTGCGGGGTGGTGTAGGCGACGGCGCGCATGGGAAACTCCTGTGTCTGTTGCACGGGTGCTTGATGCGTCTTATGCTTCAACAGCGCAAGAATGCACAAATTCTGTACGTAGTACCAAAAAGGATACCGTCAAATGTCGTTACCGAGAGACAAGCTGACGAAGAGCTTTCCCGGTTGCCCCGTGGAGGCGACGTTGAGTTTTCTGGATGGCAAATGGAAAGGCGTGATCCTCTTCCATCTCGTGGCAGGCACGCATCGCTTCAACGAATTGCGGCGCAAGCTGCCGTCCGTGACACAGCGGATGCTGACCAAGCAGCTCCGTGAATTGGAGGACTCCGGTCTGGTGTCGCGAACGGTGTTTCCTGTCGTGCCGCCACGCGTCGAATATGCCTTGACGCCGCTAGGGCAAACCATGAAGCCCGTCATCAATGCACTGGCTGTATGGGGCGAGGAGAATGTCTTCTGCCGACAGGATGGCCGCCACCTGCGTGATGTGACGGCCGTCGAGGCTTCAGGCGCGGGTGCGGCGGTCCAGGCGTAGCGACGCGGCAAACACCAGGATACCGAGGCCGGATAGCAAGGCGCCGACATAGCCGGTTGCCGCCGAGCCGTAGCCCCAGGCGATGACCAGACCACCAAGCCACGCGCCAAGTGCGTTGGCGATGTTGAAGGCGGAGTGGTTGGAGGCTGCTGCCAGGGTCTGCGCGTCTGCCGCAACGTCCATGAGGCGTGTCTGCAGCGCGGGACCGGCCGCAAATCCACAACCAATCAGGAAAACACACAGGCCCAGCATGAACGGGTTCGAGGCTGTAAGTGAAAACAGCGTCAGCACCACGATGTTAAATATCAGCGAGCCGCCGACGGTGCCCATCACCGACTTGTCGGCAAACCACGAGCCGACAAGGTTGCCGGCGTTCATGCCGACGCCGAACAGCACCATCATCACCGCGACCATGCCGGGCTGCAGCATTGCCACGTTGATCGTCGTGTCAGCAATATAGCTGAACATGGCGAACATGCCGCCGTAACCCACGGCCGCGATCGCAAGTGTCAGCAGAACCTGCGGGCGCTTGAAGGCGCCAAGCTCGCGCATGAAGCTGGCGCCTTCGGATACCTCGTCACGCGGCACGTAGTACCAGATCAGCGCCATGGTCACGAGGCCGATGACCCCGACGGCAGTGAAGGCCACGCGCCAGTCGAGCGATTGGCCGAAGAAGGTTGCGACGGGCGTGCCGAGCAGCGTGGCGATGGTCAAACCGAACATCACGCGGCCGACGGCCCGCGCCCGCTTGTGGACCGGCACCATCGACGCGGCGACGATCGCCGCCACGCCGAAGTAGGCGCCATGCGGCAGGCCGGTGACGAAGCGCAGGAATGCAAAGCTCTCGAAGGTAGGTGCCATTGCGCTGGTGAGGTTGCCAACGGCAAAAATCCCCATCAACAGGAGCAGCAGCGAGCGTCGCGTCATTTTCGCCGCCAGAACCGCGATGACCGGCGCGCCGACAACAACGCCAAGCGCGTAGGCACTGATCACGTAGCCAGCCTGCGGTGTCGTCACCGAGAAGGTGCCGGCAACGTCGGGCAGCAGTCCCATGATCGCGAACTCGCCAGTGCCGATGCCGAACCCACCACAGGCCAGCGCTAGCTGAACGAGCGCAACGGCCATTGGGGAGGGAGCCTCGGAAGCGGGAATCTCAGCGATGGAATCGTTTACGGCGACTTGGCTCAAGCAAGAGCTCCTTCGGCATGCAATGGCTTGTAGCGGCTCGGCAATGACACTTGATTGCCTTGGCCGGACAAGCGGAAAAAATGAGGGGGGTGAAGCGCTTGCTCCAACAAATCATTAATTTACGATTTGGCGCGAAGCGTCGCGTGCGTTTTATGCAGTGCAGCGTCCCGTCTGATGCATATGTTGAGTGTTGCCGCTTATTTTTGCCGCGGGAACCGCGCAATCGGCGGCCATATGCTTGAAATAGCAAGCGTGACAACCATGTCTAGGAAGCGCAGCGGCTGCCAGCGCGCCAGCCGAAAATGACGGGAACCGCATGAAGCTTATAGGGTTTTTCAATCGCGATGGCGGCACGTTCCGCACCACTGATATGGATGCTTACGAAAAGCATGCCGAGAAGGTGTTCAAGGATGCCGGTCACGATTTTGAAGCGGTTGTGTTCTCAGGCAAAGAGATCGTTCCCGCCATGGAGCGTGCGGCGCGGCGTGACGATATAGACGGCATCGTCGCCGGCGGCGGCGACGGCACAATCTCCGCTGCGTCATCCATAGCCTGGAAGAACGGCGTCGCGCTTGGGGTGATACCGGCAGGCACCATGAACCTGTTTGCAAGGTCTCTGCGCATTCCGCTCGATATCTGGCAGGCGCTGGATGTGCTGGCCGCCGGTGAGGTCGATGATGTCGACATCGCCAGCGCCAACGATCGCCCATTCATCCATCAGTTCTCAGCAGGACTGCATGCGCGCATGGTCCGCTACCGCAACTCCTATACCTACCGTTCTCGCCTCGGAAAGATGCGGGCCAGCACCCGCGCCGCGTTCGGCGTCGTGCTCAATCCGCCTGAATTCGAAGTCGAATTCGAAGCGCTCGGCGTCCGTGAACGCCGCAAGGTCTCGGCGGTGTCGGTCTCGAACAATCCGTTCGGCGAAAATGCACTGCTCTATGCGGACACGCTGACCTCAGGCGAGCTCGGCTTCTACACCGCAAATCCGCTCAAGCCCTTGGGCGTCGCGCGTCTGGCGTTCGATCTGTTGCGCGGTAAGGTGCGCGAGAACGCAGACGTGATGATCATGCATCCCGCTGAAGTACAGCTGCATTTTCCAAAACTCAGCCCGAAGGCAAATTGCGTGATGGATGGCGAATTGCTGCCGCTTGCCCGCGACATTTCGCTGAAGCTGCATCCGGGCGAGCTGAAGGTGCTGGTCCGTCAGGGTCTTGCCGCACAGGTCGATGAGACCGACCGCCGCGAGCCGTCCGCCTGACAATCGCTCAAAGGCGCGGCAGATAGGTGCGGTAGTCGAAGTCCGAAACCGTCCGGAGATAGGTGATGGCTTCCTTCCGTTTGGTGTCGCCGTAGAGCTTCTGGTAGGCCTTGCCGAAGACGTCGGCGATGAACGGCGACGACCGGAAGGTCTCGACTGCTGTGAGGAAGTCGTGCGTCAGCTTCGTGGTGTTTTCAGGCATGTGTGAAGGGGTTGTTTCCTCGCCGGGGTCGAGCTCCTTGTCCAGTCCGAGCAGCATTCCGCCAAGAATGGCGGCCAGCAGCAGATACGGGTTGGCGTCCGCTCCGGCGACGCGGTGCTCGATGCGGGCCGCAGGTCCGTTGCTGTCTGGAATGCGGATCGCTGTGCCGCGGTGACCGTAGCCCCAGGTGAGGTCGACGGGCGCGAACGAGCCAGGCTGGAAGCGCCGGTAGGAGTTGGCGAAGGGCGCAAACATCAGTTGCGCGTCGCGCATGCTGTGCAGCATGCCGGCGCAGACCGATTTCAGCTTCGTCGCCTCGCCGCCATTGGCATCGAGGATATTGCGACTTTGGCTGTCAAGGATGCTGGCGTGGACATGCAGGCCGGAGCCGGCATGATCCGAATAGGGCTTGGCCATGCAGGTCGACTTCAGACCGTGTTTATGGGCGGCGCGTTCGACGATCCGCTTCAGGTAGATGCAGTCGTCGGCCGCAGCCAAAGCGTCCGGGCGGTGCAGCAGGTTGATCTCGAACTGGCCGGGGCCGAATTCCGCCGTCGTCGCATCGGCTGGCAATCCCTGCGCGCGCGCATAGGCACGCACCGTTTGCAGGTAGTCGTCGAGCGCATCGACCGCACCCATATCGTAGAGCTGGAAGCCGTTGGGCTCGCCCTGGTAAGTCAGGCAGGCCGGTGGCGTCGGTCGCCCGGTCTCCCGCCATTCCGGCGCAACCACATAGAACTCAAGCTCGGTCGCCACAACAGGCGTCAGGCCGCGATCCGAGTAACGCTTCAACACCGATGACAGGATCGCGCGTGGATCCATGAAGCTCGGTGTGCCGTCGAACTCGTGCATCGTCGCCAGCACTTGCACAGATCCCTCGGGCGCCCAGGGCATCGGCGTCAGGCTGCGCTTGTCGGGAATGCACTTTCCGTCGGGATCGCCGACCGAAAGCGACAGGCCCGTGATGTCGTCGTTGTCGTCTCCCCAGATGTCGAGGGACTGCGTGGAAGAGGGGAGGCGGACTTCTCCGGCCCAGACCTTTTTCTCAGCCTCCAGCGGAATCTGTTTGCCGCGCAGGTCGCCGTTCATGCCGACGAGCAGGATTTCGATGCGCGGGTCGCCACCCGCAGCTTTGCCGTGCAGTTTGTCAGTCGTCATGATCTTGAAAATCCCCGCGGACAGGCCCAAGGTCGTAGCTCATTGGGAAGAGGCTTTCAATATCCGAGGGTGTTTAGCAAAACATGTCTGATACTTACGCGCGCTCCAATCTCGCGGCCATCGATGCCGCTCATCATCTGCATCCGTTCTCGGACATGAAAAAGCTGAATGCCGATGGCACCCGCATCATCCAGCGCGGCGAGGGCGTGCACATCTGGGACAATCACGGCCGCAAATACCTCGATGGTTTCGCCGGTCTCTGGTGCGTCAATGTCGGCTATGGTCGCAAGGAAATCACCGACGCGGTCACGCGGCAGATGAACGAGTTGCCCTATTACAACACCTTCTTCAGCACCACGACGACACCGGCGACGCTCCTTGCCGAAAAGGTCACGTCGCACGCCGGGCCGCGTTTCAACCACGTCTTCTTCACCGGTTCAGGCTCTGAGGCCAATGATACGTGGTTCCGCATGGCGCGCGTTTACTGGAGCGCTATCGGCCAGCCGTCGAAGAAAATCGTCATCTCGCGCAAGAACGGCTACCACGGCTCGACGGTTGCCGGCGCCAGCCTTGGCGGCATGAAATACATGCATGAGCAGGGCGATCTGCCTATCCCGGGCATTGTCCATATCGGCCAGCCCTACTGGTATGGCGAAGGCGGGGAGCTCTCGCCGGCCGAATTCGGACTCAAGGTGGCGCGCGAACTGGAAGCGAAGATCGACGAGCTCGGGGAGGACAATGTCGCGGCCTTCGTCGCCGAACCGGTGCAGGGCGCCGGCGGCGTCATCATCCCGCCAGATAGCTACTGGCCGGAGATCGCCCGCATCTGCAAGGCCCGCAACATCCTGCTGGTCGCGGACGAAGTCATCTGCGGCTTCGGGCGCTTGGGCGAATGGTTCGGCCATCAGTATTTCGGCGTCGAGCCCGATCTGGCGCCGATCGCCAAGGGCCTGTCGTCAGGTTATCTGCCGATCGGCGGTGTTCTGGTCAGCGATCCCATCGCTGATGTGCTGATCAACGAGGTTGGCGATTTCAACCACGGCTTCACCTATTCCGGCCATCCCGTCTGCGCCGCCGCCGCTCTCGAAAACCTGCGCATCATCGAGGACGAGAAACTGATCGAACGCGTTCGCGACGATATCGGCCCGTATTTCGCCAAAGTCTGGGGCGCTCTCGGCGATCACGATCTTGTTGGCGAGGCCGTCAGCATCGGCCTGATGGGCGCCCTACAGCTGACATCGGACAAGCCGAATAGGACCCGTTTCGAAAAGCCGGATGCGGTCGGCGCGCTCGTCCGCAACCATGCGCTCGCCAACGGCCTCGTGCTGCGCGCCACCGGCGACCGCATGCTTGCCTCGCCGCCGCTGGTGATCAGCCATGCGGAAGTCGATGAGATGGGCCGTATCACCAAGCTTGCGCTAGACGCTGCCTGGAAAGAATTGAAGGGCTGATCGAAGTCTATTTCGGATAAATCCAGACGTACCCGAACGCCCGCGTGTCCTCCGGCCGACCGTGGGCGTAAGGAACGTTGGCGCTCTTTACGTCTGCGGGCACATACTGCGGGCCGAGGTTGTCGCGGATCCAGTCATCCAGCGACTGTGGTAGGACGTTTTTCCCGTCATCCGCGAACCAAGCGACGAGGATCGGCTTTTCGGCTGTCCATTCGTAGCCAATCTTCAGGTTGCCGAAGAAGGTGGATATGGCGGGAACATCGGGAAGTTGCAGGTGCAGGTTGCCCGACGGCAGCCAGCCGTCGGTGAGAAGCAGACCAGGTCTCTTTCCCTCTGCGGATACGATCTGATCGACGAAGTCCCTGTAGGGAATGTTGAGGTTCTCGTAACGCCCGAACAGCAGCGGCATGGTCGGCCGCAGGGCGAACATCGGCAGCGTCAGCGCCATGACGACGAAAGGCGCCCAGAAGAACCGTTTCGCGAAATCCTGCGATTTCACGCCGCCCGCCTCCATCTTCACGCACCAGGCGATGGGTGCAATGAACAGGAACGGCAGCATCCAGCGGTCGCGCATGGCCGTGATGCCGATGGCGAAGATCATCGCCAGAACGGAAAGCGCGATCACCACGAAGACGGTGTCGAAGAACCGCGACCACAACGTAGAAGTCCTGAGGTTGCGGATGAACGGTTTGCCGAAGACGATGCTGTAGATGAGAAAGCTTGGTCCAAGGATGACGACCACAAGCTCGAAGAACTCGTAGGGACCCTTGAAGAACTTCGCCAGCGCGCCGGCGGGCGCATCCGTCGCCATCATGCTCAACGTTCGGTCGGAGGCGACACCGACGTTTTCGATCAGCCAGAGCCCATGCGGCAGGAAGAGCAACAGCGAAACCGCGATCGACAGCAGGAAGCGGCGGTTGAACAGGCGGGCCTTGCCCTCGGGGTGCAGCCACACGGCCACCAGCGTGCCGACGACGACCAGCGCGAAATTATACTTGGACATCATGCCCAGCGCCAGCGACACACCGATCATCAGGTAGGAGGCGAGCGATGGCGCCTTCAGCGTCTTGATCGTGCTCCACAGTAGCAGGTTGATCATCAGCATCTGCATGACCGTGTGGGTCAGGTCACGCTGCGCTTGCCAGAAGACTTGGGGGATCGTCAGCAGCGTCAGCGTCGCAATGACGGCAAACAGGCGGTCTTCGAGCACCAGCTTGGCAAGCTTGTAATAGGTGACGAAGAGCAGGAACAGCACGATGCTCTTCGGCGCCGCCACCGTTGCGACCGACAGGCCGAAGATCGAGACGAAGATGGACTGCAGCCAGTTGAACAGCGGCGGCTGCGTGTCGTAGCCGGTCGTCAGCCACTGCGAGAAGAAGGCCTGCTGCGATTCATCGACCCGCAGTGCATCCGGCAGGACAAAGACGCGGATGAGAAAGCCCAGAAGAAAATAGCCGGCCAGAAGCCAGACGACGGTATCGGGCCTGCGCACCAGCAGACTACGCATTCTCGCTGCCACCAAAGATCTTCTGGACGATGTAGTTCGGTGACTCGTCGTCGCGATAGTAGGTTCGCGCGATCATCTCGGCCAGAATGCCTGTGGTGATCAGCTGCACTGAAGACAACAACAGTACGACGCCGACCATCAGCATGGGACGGGTGCCGATGTCGTTGCCCATGATGAACTTGTCGAAGAACAAATAAAGCAGGATCAATCCCGACAGCGCGCCGAGGCCAAGGCCGAGCGAGCCGAAGAAGTGACCTGGGCGCGCCTTGTAACGCATGAAGAACATCACCGAGAGCAGGTCGAGGATGACGCGGAAGGTCCGCGAAATGCCGTACTTTGACTGGCCGTGCTGGCGCGCGTGGTGGGTGACGACCATTTCGCCGATGCGCGAGCTCGGAACGACGCCCGCGACCCAGGCGGGGATGAAGCGGTGCATCTCGCCCATCAGCTTGACTTGCTTGATGATCTCGGCGCGGTAGATCTTCAGGCTGCAGCCGTAGTCGTGCAGCTTCACGCCGGTAATGCGGCCGATCAGGTAGTTTGCGCACCAGGAGGGAATCTTGCGCAGCAGCAGCCCGTCCTGCCGGTTCTTGCGCCAGCCGACGAGAAGGTCGAGTTCGCGGCGCTCGAGTTCGGCGACCATGCCGGGAATATCGTTGGGATCGTTCTGCAGGTCGCCGTCCATGGTGGCGATCAGGCGGCCGGTAGCGGTGTCGATACCAGCCTGCATGGCGGCCGTCTGGCCGAAATTGCGTTGCAGTGCGACGATCTTCAACGACAAGCCTTCGCGATCGACATGTTTGCGCGCATTGACCAAAGTCGCATCGGTGCTGCCGTCATCGACCAGGATCAGTTCCCAGCGGCTCGGATAGCTAGTCATCGCCGTGCAGATGCGATCGACCAGCGGGCCGACACTCTCCTCTTCGTTGAAGACGGGCACGACCAGCGATAATTCGAGCGGAGCGGTGGCGTCGATCACGCCGGAAAGTGACTCAGCCGTTGTCTGCAACACGTATTTCTCCTAAAACGCCGCCCAGTGGTGCCGCTCTTCTGTCGGCCGAAGGCAGGAAGCTAGTACATGAAGTCTCCGGTGGTTGCCAGCCGACAATCCTGGTTTGCGCGCAATCGCATGCCGCTGTTCACTGTCATAATTGTCCTGGCCTACGCGATCTTCATCGAATGGTTCTGGGGCTGGTCGTCGATCCTGGCGCAATGGGCCGCGGTCGGCGCTTTCCCGATCGTCGCGGCGCTCGTACTTCTGACCGCCACCTATTTCCTGCGCACCTGGCGCATCTACGACTACTTCCCGCACGAGACGCGCGGCCGCTTCGGGTCCTTGTTTCGCGTCACGCAGGTTCACAACCTGCTGAACATCATGCTCCCCTTCCGTGCCGGAGAAACCAGTTTTCCGTTGCTGATGCGCACGGAGTTCGCCATTCCCCTGACACGCGGCACGTCGGCCTTGCTGGTGATGCGGCTTCTCGATCTCCACGCGCTGCTGGCCGCCGCCGGTATCGGCTTCGCCATGGCGTCGTCGCACGCAGTGCTTGCGTGGTTTGCCTGGGCCGTATTTCTGCTGCTGCCTGTTGTCGCCTTCGCGCTGCGCAAGCCGCTGCTGCGACTGGCCGTCAAGCGCCTTCCGGGCAAGCTTCAGCGCTTCGTCGCCGAGATCGAGAACGGGCTGCCTTCTGATGCTGTGGCCTTTGCCCGCGCCTGGGGCATGACCGTCGTCAACTGGCTGGTGAAAGTGCTGGTGTTGGCCTGGGCTCTGCGGCTGATGGGCGTACTGCCGATGGCGGCAAGCTTTGGCGGTGCGCTCGGCGGCGAATTGTCGTCGGTTCTGCCGATGCATGCCCCCGGCGGGGTCGGCACCTATCCGGCCGGCATCACGGCAGGGGCGGTCGCCTTGGGAGCGCCGAGCGAGGCGACAGCACTGGCGTCACTTGCCCAGGCCAGCATCAACGCGCATCTGTTGATCATCGTGTCCGCGCTCACAGGTACAGCGATCTCGCTTCCGCTCGGCCGCCGCAAGTCCTGATCACGGTTGAAAGCCGCCTCGCGGAAGGCCTATTGGAAGGCCGTCTCGAAGAAGCTACGGAGCTTGCGCGAATGCAGCGTTTCCGGCGGCATGGCGGCCAGCTTCTGCACGGCGCGAATACCGATCTGCAGATGCTGGTTCACCTGCGTCCGATAGAAGTTCGTGGCCATGCCCGGCAGCTTCAGTTCGCCATGAAGCGGCTTGTCGGAGACGCACAAAAGCGTTCCGTAGGGCACGCGGAAGCGGAAGCCGTTGGCGGCAATGGTCGCCGATTCCATGTCGAGAGCGATTGCGCGCGCCTGAGACAGCCGTTTCACCGGCCCGCGCTGATCGCGCAGTTCCCAGTTGCGGTTGTCGATCGTGCCGACGGTGCCGGTGCGCATGATGCGCTTGAGCTCGAAGCCCTCGTAGCCGGTGATCTCGGCAACCGCCGCCTCCAACGCCACCTGCACTTCGGCCAACGCCGGGATCGGCACCCAGACCGGCAGGTCGTCGTCGAGAACGTGATCCTCGCGCATATAGGCGTGCGCGAGAACATAGTCGCCGAGCCGCTGGCTGTTGCGAAGACCCGCGCAGTGACCGAGCATCAGCCAGGCATGCGGGCGCAGCACGGCAACGTGGTCGGTAATCGTCTTGGCGTTGGAGGGGCCGACGCCGATGTTGATCATGGTGATCCCGGCATGGCCCTTCTTCTTCAGGTGATAGGCCGGCATCTGAGGCAGGCGCGTGAAGGCAACATCCGTTTCAGGCGTGCTCGACCCGGCATGCGTGATGATGTTGCCGGGCTCGACAAAGCAGGTGTATCCATCGCCGCCATCGGCCATCAGTTTGCGCGCCCAGGCGCAGAACTCGTCGATGTAGAACTGGTAGTTGGTGAACAGCACAAAATTCTGGAAATGATGGGCGCTGGTCGCCGTATAGTGCGACAAGCGCGCCAGCGAGTAGTCGATACGCTGTGCCGTGAATGGCGCCAGCGGCGACGGCTCGCCGGGTGGCGGGATGTATTCGCCATTGGCGATCTCGTCATCGGTGGTGTTGAGGTCAGGCGTGTCGAACAGGTCGCGCATCGGCACGTCGACAAAGGCGGACGCCGATGCCTCGACATGCGCACCCTCGCCAAAGGCGAAATGCAGCGGGATCGGCGTCGTCGATTCGGAGACGACGACGGGCACATTGTGATTGCGCATCAGATGGCCGAGCTGTTCCTTCAGGTAATGCCGGAAGAGCGATGGGCGGGTGATCGTCGTCGTGTAGATTCCGGGCGCCGTTACGTGGCCGTAGGACAGGCGGGTGTCGATATGCCCGAAGCTCGTCGTCTCGATGCTGACCTGGGGATAGAAGGCGCGGTAGCGTGAGGTGATCGGCGCACCCTTCGCCAGTTCGGCGAAGTTCTCGATCAGGAAGGCCGTGTTGCGCTCGTAAAGCTCGGTCAGCGCATCGACCGCCTGGACGGGGTCGTCGAAGCTCTTCGGCACGAACGGAGTCGGGGATGAGATGTCGAGGGCGGCAGAAGGAGAGATTCGTTTGCTCATGAGACATTATAGAGCGTTGTTTTTGACAAGCAAACGACGTTGATCGCGGACCGACGGATTAGATGACTGGCGGCCAGGGCTTTGTCAGTTCAAGGCGGTGCAAGTCGGGCTGAAGCGATCCGTGCAGGTGTAGTTCGCGCCGAAATGCGACTGCGCACCGCCGCCGGCATTGCGGTTGACGGCGGCCGAGAACGAGAAGGCGAAGATCGCTGCGAACAGCGTGATGATGGTGAAACGTCTTGCCATGATAAGCACGTCCATGTCCTTGCCCATATCGAAGGTTCGGGTTGTAAAGTGCGTGGCCGATGTCTGGTGTCGGGCAATCACTTTAGAATGACATGGTTTTGCCATGGTCCGGCTGAACCGACGCTGAGATGCCGGTTCATCCGCCGTTCATGAAAGCTGAACGGGTTGGGGATGGAATGCGACGGCCGGGACCGTCGCATCTTTTGTTGACGCTAGAGCCGCGTCCACGTCTGCGACTTGCAGAGAATGGCGAGCACGCAGCCCTTCATCTTCAGCGCGTTTCCATCGATCGTACCCGAGCCGCTGTACGTCTTGTCGTTGCTGGGGTCGGTGATTTCGCCGGTGTAGCTCCCGCCCGCGCCGGCCAGCGTGCCGATCTTGCGTCCGGCATATTTTCCGGTTTTCAGAGTAATGCAGTAGCTGCCGCCGCACGAGGCGATCACGGCGGTATCACCGGCGACCGTTTTCCAGTTGCCGACGATCGGTTCCTCGGCCTGCGCCAGCGTTGCCGAAAGCGCCAGAGCGCCCGTGATGATGAGAGTGCGGATCATCTTTTACCTCCCTGATGTCCCATGGTCGCGAAACTATCTGACGCGAACGTAAACGTAAATATTTGGACTGTCGAAATGCCTGAGAATGCGGGAGCGAAACGTGCTGATAATGGCGCATCTTCATTTCGCAGCTGATTTCGTAGTGAACGAATGGTTGATTTTGAAATCTAAATTTTCTCTTAAACGAACGCCGGAATCCTTAATGCGCAGGCGATCCGATGTTTAACAAAAACCCAAATTTACCAAGCGTTTGCACTTTGTTTGTCTCAAATTAATCATGCATTTTAGGCGTTTTTTGAAGCCCATGCCGCATAGTGAACCCATCAAACGAGCGGGGCAAACCCGCGAACCGAAGAGACCAGAAGCCGCGTTAGACGGGAAGGCTCGGAGGTAAAACAGGGCAAGTCGACAACAGGCTAAACAGGGATAAAACCGATGGCACGCTTTGAAATGCACAATGCTGAAATGGCCACCATGGGTGGCGAGAACAACGCCGACGTCTTCTGCGAAATGGGTCTGATGTATGCGACAGGTCGCGGATGCTCCGTCGATCTCGTCGCGGCCCACAAATGGCTGAACATCGCCGCAATCAAGGGCCACGATCGCGCCGCCGAACTGCGCGCCGATCTCGCGGCCAGCATGGACAAGATGCAGCTTGCTGAGGCGCTGCGCGCCGCCCGCGAATGGATGACGGTTCACTAAGAAATCGTCACCGCCAGTAATTCAATAAAAACAATAACCTCGAAGAGGGGAATGGCGAGGCGCATTGCGCGACCTACGCCGACATATCGAACCGCGACCGGCAGGAACAAGGCCGGCGCGGTTCTTGTCGTTTGGCCTTAGTCGATTGTTTTCAGAACCTGCGGCAGCGCGGATTCGAACAGATCCATGTCGGCGGCAGGCCTGACGCTGACGCGAATGCAGCGGTTGAGCGGTGCGACACCGGGCATGCGGATAACGACACGGTGCTGCAACGTCCGGCCGCCGATCGTCTTGCCGCGGCCGCCACGCTTGTATTCGCGATGTTTGTTAAGGCCTCTTGACCCAAAAAGATCGGACCGAATCCCTCGAATCGAGGGGCTGTTCACCTTCTAATCGTTCGGCTGAACCCGACACGTTCAACGTCACGGACCAGCTCTTCAGGGCAGCGACCCTTCCTGTCCATAATGTTTCAAATGTAACCACTTCCCTCGAATACACACCGAAAATGACACAAGCCACTTATCTCCGCCGTTCATATCCATCCTCAGTTCCACACGTGAGGAGATGTCATGGCCGTTCGACTCTTTCTACTGTCCGTCTCAGCGCAGCGAAAATTCGCTAAGGCGCCTCTCGTCTTCGGTTTGCTTCTGATTGCCTCCCATTCGGTTGCGGCAGAAACACCCGTCGAGCGTGGAAAATATCTTGTCGGAATCGGTGGTTGCAACGACTGCCACACCCCCGGATATTTTCTAGGAAAGCCCGATGCAAATCGCTTTTTGGCGGGCTCCGACGTGGGCTTTTTTGTCCCCGGATTGGGAACGTTTGTAGGCCCCAACCTGACAAGCGACAAGGAGACCGGGCTGGGGCTTTGGTCTCAGAACGAGATCGTCGCAGCGATCCAGGCCGGCGTTACCCCGGATGGACGCGAACTGGCGCCCATGATGCCATGGGCAGCCTTTGCCAAGCTCACGAAAGCCGATGCATATGCCATCGCCGCCTATCTGAAATCATTGCCGCCGGTCAAACACCAAGTCGCTGGGCCGTTCGGCCCAACGGAAGCGGTTACCATTCCTGTGCTTAAAGTGGTCGCGCCATAATCGACCATGGGATGCAGTTTGACACTCGACATCATCGAGAGCCGATGTCGTCGGGTCCGTTGCGGCTCCTGTCGTTTATGCTCAGCCGATCGCTTTCAGAACCTGCGGCAGCGCGGATTCGAACAGATCCATATCGGCGGCAGGCCCGACGCTGACGCGAATGCAGCGGTTGAGCGGTGCGACACCCGGCATGCGGATGAACACGCCATGCTGCATCAGCCCATCCACAATCGCCTTGGCGTAGGTGCCATCGCGGCCGGCATCGATGGCAACGAAGTTGGTCGCCGACGGCAGCGGCGCAAGACCGTTGGCCTTGGCGATGGCAGCAATCTGGTCCCGCGCAGCATGAATATTCGCGACCACCTCGCGCAGATAGGCCTGATCCTTCACGGCGGCCAGCGCGGCTGCCGTCGCCAGGCGGTTCATGCCGAAATGGTTGCGGATCTTGTCGAAGGCGAGCGCCGTGCCCGGCGTCGAGATGGCATAGCCGACACGGGCGCCGGCCAGCCCATAGGCCTTGGAAAAGGTGCGCGTGCGGATGACATTCGGCAGATCGATCAACGAGGCGATCGACGGCAATGCGTCTGCCGGTCCGGTCTCGCTATAGGCTTCGTCGAGAACCAGCAGTGTCGTCTCCGGCAGCGCACGCGCGAAGGAGATCACGCTGTCTGCATCCCACCAGCTTCCCATTGGATTGTCGGGGTTGGCGAGGTAGACCAGCGGCGCATTCTCACGCTTGACCGCGTCCAGCAGCCCATCGAGATCCTCGCGATCCCCCGCATAGGGAACGGTGACCAGGCGACCGCCAAATCCGGCAACATGGAAATTGAACGTCGGGTAGCCGCCGAACGAGGTGACGACAGGTGCCCCGGGATCGATCACCAGCCGCACGATCTGGCCCAGCAGTTCATCGACGCCACCGCCGATCGCGATATTGGCCGAGGACGTGCCGAGATGCGCGGCCAGCGCCTGCTTCAGTTCGTAGTTCTCCGGATCGCTGTACTTCCAGATGTCGCCCGCCTGTTCGCGCATAACTGCAAGCACGGATGGCGCCGGGCCGAAGCCGTTTTCATTGGCGCCGATGCGGGCCCTGACGACGAGGCCGCGCTGGCGCTCGATCGCTTCCGGGCCGACGAAGGGAACTGTGGAGGGCAGGGCGCTGACAAGCGGTGTGAAGCGCGAGAAGGCAGTCATTCTAAGGCATGTCCCGAGGCTGTGAAAATCGCGCCAACAATAGGCGCCGATCATGCCAAGGCAAGAAAGATTATTCTCCGGGAAGCCTGATTACATGCTGATCGTGCGGCTGGCGTTGATCGCTTCCGTGTTGCCGATCATGAAGTCCGCGCGAACCACGCGGCGAAGCACCTCCGGCTCCAGCGGGTTGATGAAACGCACATGTAGCCGCTCGTTTCGGCGGGACACTTCAGCGCAGCCGATGCGGTAGGCGAGGCCGAGAATGTTGAGGTAATAATGCTTGGGAAGACCGGTTGCCGACGCGACCAGCAGTGTCGCGCCACCACGCGAGATGTCGATGATTTCGGCACTGCGCATCGAAACGCCGGTGAGGCAGGGCCGAACTGCCATGATGCGGGCGGGGCGCTTCACATTGAACTGCTCCCACCGTGTCTCGTAGATCTCCGACTTGACGGTTGCAAGGTGTGTGGCGTTCAGCATCGGCATGCAATTGCGCTCCTGAAACTAGTAAAATCCTAGTCCTGCACGGGAAGCGTCACACGAATGATTTGCGCAATCATCAACGAAGTCGTTAGAAGTTTAGTGAAGCAAGATTTAACCGAGCGCGCGGACCGCCAGAAAACCGCCCGCCGCGGTCATCGCAGTCACGAAACCACCCCAGGCAAGGTCGACCAAGCTCATCATCAGCGGCCAGTTTTTCAACGTGGCGAGGTTCGTGATGTCGTATGTTCCGTAGGCCGCGAGTCCGAGAATCAAGCCGTAGGCGAGGGCGGTCCACACCGAGCCGGACGCTATTGCCGGATAAACGGCGAGCACCACGACGGCAACAGCGAAGAAGAGGTAGAACACCGCTGCCACGCCGAGATTTGGCGATGGCAGCATCATTTCCCCAAGCTGATCGCGATAGAAGGTCCGGGCGACAACCCCGAGCCAGACCGCGTCGAGAACGAGCAGGGTGGTCAGCGATCCGGCGTAGGCGACAAGAGCGGTTCTCATAGGATTTTCCCCGTGTGCCTCATCTTCTACGCCATCGGCGGTGATTGGATCGCTTGCCGCGTGAAATCTCTGAAATAGCCGAACTCTTTCGCAGCCCGCACGTTTGCACTGTGTTGAAGGCGCGCACCCCTGCGCTCCGGAGATCACATGAGGAGATCAAGATGGCTGATATCAGAGTGCCAAGACATTCCTGGGTTGTCGTATGCGACGGAGGAAAGGCTCTCATCATGCAGAACGCCGGCGACGTCATGAGCATTGATTTGAAGGTCAAGGAAACCTTGGCTCAACCAAACGAGCCAGACCGGGAACTCGGCACCGGAAAGCCGGGGCGCACGCACGCTGCCAATGGTACGAGCGGCAGTGCGGTTCAGGAAACCGACTGGCATGATCAGGCCGAAGCTGAGTTCCTCAAGCAGATCGCGTTCAAGCTGGATGATCTGATCAAGGATGACGACGCGACCAACATCGTGCTCATCGCCCCGCCGCGCGCGCTGGGAACCTTGCGCGGCAATCTCAGCATCGAGGCGCAGGCGGTGATTTCGGCAGAAATCCCCAAGGATTATACCAATATGCCGGTTGATCAGATTCAACGGCGCCTGGCGGCCTGATTGGCATAGTGTGATGATAATTCATGGAAATCGCGGGCCCTTCGCCCGCGATTTTCGTTCCTGGGTCACGCTTGGATCACGTTTCGAAGCTGAGCCGCAGGACGTGGTGAAGGAACTCGGCGTTGATCAGCATGTTAAAGCTGATCGTGGCGATCTCCCCTTCGCGCTTCACTAGCGTGGCACCGATCTCGTCATGAATGCCGAGAATTTCAAGGAAGAAATGGTTCGGCATCTCGATGCCGGGATTGACCTCGAGCGTCGCACCCGCAAGCGTGATGCTGCGGATCAGGCAACGGATCTGGGTAGCGGTGCTGAGATGATGGCCGACGAAAATCACCTTGCCTGGTCGATCCAGAGCGAATTCGCGGTAAGCCTGCTCGGGCTCGGGATGGATGGTATCGAGGTTCATCTGAAAGGCCATGTTCGCCCCCGCTTGTTGTCTGGTTTCAATCTAGAGCAAGTGTGCTGAATAGTTCTGAAAAAGATCTTTAAAAGTAGAAGCTTATGCGAATCGTGAAGATGGAAAGTCCCATTTTTAGGCAATAAATACGCGTTCTGCCGTAAAATTACTCAGATTGACAGTCCCGCATTCCCAGCGCATATGTGCATGAGGGTCGAGACGCCTGCCGCTCGCGGATGAAAATCCATGGTGAAGGTCTCCGGAAATGAACGGTCACAGCCCTTTGCGCATGCTGACTGATGGCAATGCGAGCTCCCACTTACGGTCGAAACGGCATGCCTTTGGAAAAGGCCGAACCCATGAACTATCCTTCGATCGACGATCTGAAGGCTCAGGCGAAGCGGTTGCGTCAGGCAATGGATGCCGGCGGCACGTCCGTTTCCCACAGCGCGGCTCTGGAGATCATCGCCAAGCAGCACGGCGCCCGCGATTGGAACACGCTCTCTGCGCTTGCCGCCCAGTCCCAGACACTCCCTCCGACGATATCGAACACGACACCAGCCGCCGCGCTTGCTGTTGGGCAGCGGATCCGTGGCCGCTATCTCGACCAGCCGTTTACCGGCAGGATCCTGACGCTTGGCGAATTGTCGGGCGGGTTCCACAAGCTGACGATCCATTTCGATGAGCCGGTGGATGTGGTGACCTTCGAGAGCTTTTCGGCCTTTCGCCAGCGCGTCAACGCCCAGATCGACGAGAACGGCATCTCGCCGCGTCGCACATCGAACGGCGTGCCGCATCTCGTTCTAGACATCTGATCCGTCATTTCGCTCATGGCCGGCCCTCGTGCCCGCCTGATGATCAAGGCTTCCCATCATGAATACTCAATCGAACGATCCCGTGCGGGATAACGTCTTCATTTCCGGCCGGTTGCCGGTCATCTTCGCGCGCACCGCCGCGCCTATCATCATGATCACCACGATCAACGGCCTGTTCGCGGTCGTCGACGCCTATTTCCTCGGTGCCTATGTCGGCCCGGCGGCCCTATCGGCCGTCAGCCTGATCTTTCCGGGACTGATGCTCCTGATCGCGCTTCAGTCGCTGGTCGCCAATGGCATGGCGAGCATCCTCGCCCGCCGGTTGGGTGCCGGCGACCGCGATGGTGCCCGCCAGATCTTCGCCGCCGCTCACGCCCTGGCACTGATCGTCGTTGCTTTGCTCAACACGGTCTATTGGAGCGCGGGCAGGGGCATCATCGAGAGGGCGGCCGCGAGCGATGCCGATGTCGCAAGCGGCGCGATCCTCTTCATGGGAGTGACGGTCGCCTTCGCCCCGATCAGCTTCTTCCTGTCGCTGCATCTGGACGCGCTGCGCTGTGAGGGCAAGATCGGCCTGATGACGCTGATCACGCTGGCTGCCTCGCTATTGAACATCCTCGCGAACTGGCTGCTGATGGCAGTATTTCACTGGGGTGTGCTGGGCTCCGTGGCGGGAACGATCGCCGCGCAGGCGCTGTGCCTGCTTGCGGTGCTTGGCCATCGTCTGCGCCGGCCGACCGCCTTGCGCCCCATTGCCTCCTTTGCGGTGTCGGACTGGAGAGAGATTGTCGCTCTTGGCGCGCCGATGAGCCTCGGCTTCATCGGCATCTGCCTGTGCTCCGCCGCGATCCTGTTCAATCTGTCGATCTGGAACACGGGCGACCGGACGGCGACTGTGGCGGCCTATGGCATCATCACCCGCGTGATGACCTTCGCCTACCTTCCGCTTCTCGGTCTTGGGATCGCCTTGCAGACGATCGCCGGCCATAACCATGGCGCCGGCCTGCCCGAGCGCGTGGGGCGCAGCCTGCGGATCGCGCTGATCACGGCTCTCCTCTACGGCGCAGCGGTCGAACTGGCGGTGGAACTACTGGCGGGGCGGCTCGGCGCTGTCTTCGTCGCCGATCCGCATGTGGTCACCGAGGTCGGACGCATTCTTCCCTGGACGATCGGCGCCTATTTCCTGTTCGGCCAGATGGTCATCCTGTCTGCCTATTTCCAGTCGATCGGCGATGCCGGGCGCGCCGCCATCTTCGGCCTAGCGCGGCCATATCTACTCACGTTGCCCCTGACCTTCCTGCTGCCATCATTATTCGGCGAGCAGGGCATCTGGATGGTGCCGGTCGCTGCCGAAGCGGGAATGTTCCTCATCGCCTGGCTGGTCCTGTCGCAAAACGCCAAACGCCGTGGCTGGCGTTTTGGTATTGTGCCCGCCTGAAGTACACAGCCGCGCTGTTAAGGCGCGGCTTCCGATCTTATACCTTGAGCAGCCATTCATGCTCGGGCGCGTTGTAGAACTTCCATACCCGCTTCGGGCCGGCCATGACGTTGAGATAGTAGAGATCGTAGCCATGTGTGGCGGCGCAGGGGTGGTAGCCCTTCGGCACCAGCGTCACGTCGCCGTCCTCCAGCACCATCGCCTCGTCGAGCGAGCGGTCGTCGGTGTAAACGCGCTGGAAGCCGAAGCCCTGCGGCGGGTTGAGGCGATGGTAATAGGTCTCCTCGAGGAAGCTTTCGTTCGGCAGGTTGTCCTGGTCGTGCTTGTGCGGCGGGTAGGAGGATGTGTGGCCACCCGGCGTGATGACCTCGACGACCAGCAGCGAATGCGCTGACGCATCGTCCTCGGGCATGATGTTGTTAACGTGGCGGACATTGGTGCCCTTGCCGCGCGTCAATGGTGGATGCGTGCCCGGCGGGATCGCCTTCGCCTCATAGGTCCCGCCGCCCGGCGCCGAGCAGACGGCCAGTTCCAGATCGGTCTCTGCAGTCACCGACCATGCCGATTCCATCGGGATGTAAAGCGCATGCGGCGCGCCATCGAACGGGCTCATGCGTTCGCCGAGCGTGCCGAAATCCTTTGTTCCGGCGCTGGCCTTGCCCTTGCCGCTGACCCAGACGAGGCAAACCTCGCGCTCGCCGGTCTCGCCCGACACGGTCTCGCCGGCTTTCAGCCGATGCAGATCGAAGCCGACATAAGTCCAGCCGGCGCTCTCGGGCGTCACATGGCTGACGCGGCCATGGGTGCCTGTTGGTTTGACTTTGAGGTTTGGCATGCTGTGTCTCCTCGAAATGATAAACTTCTTGGCGGGGCCACCCCCTCTGTCCTGCCGCACGGAGGGAGTGTCGCACGCACGGTTCCCGCCGAAAATTATCCCTTCGGAAACCCTTCCGTTTCGACAGTATATCCAGCCGCCGTCATCACCCGCATCAGTTCCGCGTGGCCGACCTCTGCCATCTTCTGTGGCGGCGCCTTGCGCGGATCCTGTTCGGCCTCGACGACGAACCAGCCTTCGTAGCCATATTCGGCGAATCGCTTCACGATCGCGCCGAAATCGAGCGAGCCGTCGCCCGGCACTGTAAACGCGCCGAGCGCCACCGCGTCGAGGAAGGACTGGCGGCTGCGATCCAGCCCGTCGACGACCGACTGGCGGATATCTTTGACGTGGACGTGGTTGATGCGGGCATGGTGGTTGTCGATGGCGCGCAGCACGTCGCCGCCGGCGAAGGCCAGATGCCCAGCATCGAGCAGGAGCGGAATGCCTTCACCCGAATTGCGCATGAAGGCGTCGAGTTCCGGCTCGGTCTCGACGACGGCTGCCATGTGGTGGTGGTAGGAAAGCGGCATGCCCTGTTCGGCGCACCATTCGCCGAATTCCGTCAGCCGACGCCCATAGGCCTTCATCTGGTCATCTGAGAGCTTAGGCTTGGTGGCGAGCGGCTTGGAGCGGTCGCCTTGGATCGAGCGCCCGACCTCACCATAGACGATGCAGGGCGCGTTTACCGCCTTGAACAGCGCGATCATCGGGGCGATTCGGTCCTTGTTGGCCGAAAGCTCTTCGTCCACGAGTGTGCCCGAGAACCACCCGCCACAGAGCGTCACATCGGCGGCTCGCAGAATTGGGAGCATCTCCTGCGGATCGCTGGGGAAACGGCGCCCCTGTTCCATGCCGGTAAAGCCGGCGCCGCGCGATTGCCGCAGGCACTCCTCCAGCGATACGTCGTCGCTGAGTTCAGGAAGATCGTCGTTCCACCACGCGATGGGCGACATGCCGAGTTTGGCTTTCATGGTGTTTTCTCCTCAAATGTCTGCGTGCTTGGCTTCCCCCTCATCCCCGGCGCAACATGTTGCGCCTGTCCCTACGGGCACCTTCTCCCCGCTGGGGCGAAGGGGAACCGAGGCGTTGCGCCATATCTCTTCTCCCCAACGGGGAGAAGGTGCCGGCAGGCGGATGAGGGGGACCACTAGCCCTGACGTCTATAATTCACACGATCCGCTGTGCGGCCCGCTTCTCGACATATGCCTTGCGCGCCTTGTTCACCTGCTCGCGCGGGCTCACCTCCGGCACCGCAACATCCCACCAGTGGCCACCGGCTTCCGTCACGATCAGCGGATCGGTATCGATCACGAACACCGAGGTCCGGTCATTGCCTCGCGAATCGGCGATCGCCTTCTCCAGCTCGGCAATCGACGCCACCTTCACCGCAATCGCCCCCATGCTCTCCGCATGTGCACGAAAATCGATCTCGGGCATGACCTCGTGATAGCTATCCTTCAGCAGATTGTTGAAGTTGGCACCACCGGTGCCCATCTGCAGCCGGTTGATGCAGCCGTAGCCGCGGTTGTCGAGCAGGACGATGTTGAGCTTCAGCCCCAGCATCACCGATGTCGCGAGCTCGGAATTCATCATCATGTAGGATCCGTCGCCGACCATCACGACGACATCTTTTTCGGGATGCGCCATCTTGGTGCCGAGGCCGCCGGCGATCTCGTATCCCATGCACGAGAAGCCGTATTCCATGTGGTAACTGCCGGGCACTGTGGCCGGCCACAGCTTGTGCAACTCGCCCGGCAGGCCACCGGCCGCGCAGAGCGCCACCGTGTTCTCGCCGCCGATCGAGCGAACCACCGCGCCGATCACCTGGGCGTCGGATGGCAGTGCCGCATTGGTTGATGCCATCACCTTGGCGGCGGCCTCCACCCAGATCTTCTTTTCGGCCTCCGCCTTGGCGGTCAGCGCCGCAGGCGCCCTCCAGCCGGCAAGCCCCGCCGAGATCGCCTTCAGGCCTTCCCGCGCGTCGGCTACCAAAGGATGTCCGTCATGCTTGACGGCATCGTAGGCGGCGATGTTGACGCCGAGGATCGACAGCTTTTCGTTCTTGAACAGCGCCCACGAGCCGGTGGTGAAATCCTGGCAACGGGTGCCGACAGCAATCAGCAGGTCCGTTTCCTCGGCAAGCGCGTTGGCCGCCGACGTACCGGTCACACCGACGGAGCCGAGCGCCAGCGGATGCCGCTCATCGATCGCCGACTTGCCGGCCTGCGTGACGACCACGGGAATGCCATGAGCATCCGCGAAATCGGTGAGTTCCTTGGTCGCCTGCGAATAGAGCACGCCGCCGCCGGCGATGATCACGGGCTTCTGCGACTTCTTGATCAGCGCAATGGCGTTGGCCAGTTCGTCGGCATCGGGGCGAGGGCGGCGCGTGGCCCAGACCTTCTCTTCAAAGAAGCTTTCGGGATAGTCGAAAGCTTCGGCCTGCACGTCCTGGCAAAGCGACAGTGTCACCGGACCGCAGTCGAGCGGATCGGTCAGCACCTGCATGGCGCGCTTCAGCGCCGAGATGATCTGTTCCGGCCGGGTGATGCGGTCGAAGTAGCGCGAGACCGGGCGGAAGGCATCGTTTGCCGACACCGTGCCGTCGCCGAAATCCTCGATCTGCTGCAGCACCGGATCCGGCGCGCGGTTGGCGAAGACGTCGCCGGGCAGGAAGAGCACGGGAATGCGGTTGACATGCGCAACGCCGGCAGCCGTCACCATGTTCAGCGCCCCGGGGCCGATCGACGTCGTGCAGGCCATGAACCGCTGCCGAAAGCTCGCCTTGGCATAGGCGATCGCGGCATGCGCCATGCCCTGTTCGTTATGAGCGCGATAGGTCGGCAATTCTCCGCGCACCTGATAGAGCGCCTCGCCGATGCCGGCGACGTTGCCATGTCCGAAGATCGCCCAGACACCGCCGAAGATCGGCACTTTCTTCCCGTCGACGACGGTCATCTGCTTCTTCAGAAAGTGGGTGACGGCCTGTGCCATCGTCAGTCGTACAGTCTTGCCCATCGGGCTCCTCCCGCAATTCTTGTACCGCTTTCCCGTCCCAGCCGTTCCCAGGGTACGAAGTGGGGCGGGTGTATTTGCTATTTAGGAAGCGAGCCCGCGTGTCTTCAACCACGCCTCGGTCAGTTCCCGGAAGCGTCCGGCCATATCCGATATCGCTCCCTCGTCATCGATCGCACCGGAAAGCCACGCGCGAGCGGCATCGGCAAAGATCGTCCGCCCGACGGCAAAGCCCTTGACCGACGGCGCCGCTAGCGTCGCCTCGAAACCTTTCAGCAGCTCGTCCGCCGGCGCCTCCAGCCCGAGCAGTACGATACCACGGCACCATGGATCATTTTTGGCGATGACGGCATCGATCTTCTTCCAGGCAGCGCTGGATGCCTGCGGCTCGAGCTTCCACCAGTCCGGCTTGATGCCGAGCGCGTAAAGCTCTTCCATTGCCGTCGAGATCGTATCATCCGTCAGCGGCCCGTTCTTGCTGGCGATGATTTCCACCAGCAGCTCACGGCCAACCTTACGCGCTGCCTCGAACAGCGTCCGCAGCTTCTCCTGCTGCTCCGTCTTGAGATCGGCCGGGTCGTCGGGATGATAGAAGCAGAGGCATTTGATGCAATGGTCAAGCGGCCATTCGACCAATTGCGAGCCGATATCCTGGCTGAACTCGAAGCGCAGCGGCTTCGATCCCGGCAGCTCTACCGGCCGGCCGATCCACGCGAAATTCTTGGTCGCCGCGTCGAAGAACGCATCGCGGCCGAAGCGCTCGTCGATCAGCATGCCGTAGCCGCTGCGGCCATCGGCAACGCGCGCCGCAGCCTCGACCGCTAGCCGCTTGAATTCGACGATCTTCTTGTAATCGACGCCGAGTTCGTCACAGACGCTGGTCAGTTGCGAGCGGTGATCGATCGCAAGCGCCATCAGGAGCGGAATGTCGCCCTTGCGGTTCGAGGCCCAATGGATGTGGTTGATCGCCTCGTCCTTGCGCAGCGCCCGATGCTTGCTGCCGTTCTTCAGGAAGAAGTCGAGTTCCGCCCAAGTTGGATATTCCGGCGAGCAGAGCAGGCGGGAGACAGCAAAGGCGCCACAGGCATTCGCCCATGTCGCGCAGGTCTTAAGCGGCTCATCCTTCAGCCAGCCCCTCAGAAAGCCGGACATGAAAGCATCGCCGGCGCCGAGCACATTGAACACCTCGATCGGAAAACCCTCGCCGATGATGCCGGCTTCGAGATCGTCCGAAATCGGCCCGTCATAGACGATGCAGCCCATGGCGCCGCGCTTCAGCACGATGGTTGCGGACGACAGCCGGCGGATTTCCTTCAGCGCGCCCAGCACATCGTCGGCGCCGGATGCGATCAGGATCTCTTCTTCGGTGCCGATGATCAGGTCGCAATCCGGAAGCGTCTCCTTCATTTTGGAGGACACGCGATCCGACTTTACATAGCGCTCGAATCCCTCCGCATGGCCGGCCAGGCCCCACAGGTTCGGCCGATAGTCGATGTCGAAGATCACCTTGCGGCCATTGGACTTGGCGATACGGATCGCCTTGCGCTGCGCTGCTTCTGTGTTCGGCCTCGAAAAATGCGTTCCCGACACCAGCACCGCGCGCGACGACTTTATATAGGCCTCGTCGATATCGCCTTCCTCCAGCGCCATGTCGGCGCAGTCGGAACGGTAGAAGATCATTGGCGAAACGCCTTCGGCCTCGACCGCGAGCAGCACCAGCGCGGTCAACCGATCCTTGTCGGTGACGATGCCGTCGGTCGCCACACCTTCACGCGCCGATTGTTCGCGGATGAAACGGCCCATCTGCTCGTTGCCGACGCGGGTGATCAGGCCTGACTTGAGGCCCAGGCGCGCCGTGCCGATGGCGATGTTGGCCGGGCAGCCGCCGACCGACTTGGCAAAGGATGCTATGTCCTCGAGCTTGGAGCCGATCTGCTGGCCGTAAAGATCGACCGACGAACGGCCGATGGTGATCACATCGAGCGATAGCTCCGGCCGCACCGGATTCGATTCTACCATGATGTCCTCCCGATCATTGTCTGCCGGCATGACCTGCCGGTGGATTTTCATCAATGAAACATCGGTTCCGTTTGAATGTCAATTCAGAATGTTTATTCCATTTTCGCTTTTTTGGGTTTGGCCTGCGCCAGCTTGCGCCGCCGCTCGGCGATTGCCACCGGCAGCGCCATGGTCAGCGCCATCGACGCGGACAGCGAACGGAAGCCTGCGAAATCGGCCTCCGCAACCTCGAACCAGCAGGTGGCGCTGGCTGCCAGCGGCGAGAAAGCCGAATCGGTAATGACGACGACGGGCACCCCGCGCTCCGCCAGCATCTCCGCCTGGCCGAGGCTCTCCGCCGCGTAGGGCGAAAAACTCGCCGCGATCGCTGCATCCTTCGCCGTGGCGAATTGCACGGTTTCGACATCCACCCCGTTCGGCGAGGCGACGATCTGGTGGCGGATGTTCAGCTTCGAGAAGGCGTAGCTCATATGAGCCGTCAGCGGGTAGGAGCGGCGCTTGGCGATCAGATAGATGGTGTCGGCTGCCGCCAGGATGTCGACCGCCCGCGTGAACGTCTCCGATTGCACGGTGGCTGCCAGCCGGTTGATCGATTGTCCGGCCGCTGCGATGAAGCCGGAGAGAAGATTGGCGTCCTCGTCGTCGCCGGTGGTCTGCTCCAGCGTAACCAGCCGTTCCTCGTAAGTCAGCGTCCGGTCGCGCAGCCGCTCGCGAAAAATGCTCTGCAGGTCGGAAAAACCTTCGTAGCCGAGATGGTGCGCCAGCCGCACCAGCGTCGATGGCTGTACGTCTGAGGCCGTGGCGATGCTCGCCGTCGTGCCGAAGGCGATCTCGTCGGGATTGGCGAGCGCGAAGGCCGCGACCTGCGCCAGACGCTTCGGCATTGTTGCCTTGCGCTCGATGATGGTGCTGCGCAGGCTTTCGAAGTCGCGCGGCACGCGCACCGCCTTGGTGTCGTTGTCCATAGGGTCATCCACAAATGAAACGTATATTCCAGATTTCAGACCATAGAGGATTTCGATCTGGCGGCATATTTGTTTTTCATTCAGCTAAACCATTGTAATTATTGGGATTGTGTATTTTCTCATCGCTGTCGGTAAGCAAGCGGGTTCGCGAAAATGAATTAGTCATTCCGAAATCACTTCTTCTTTGAAGAGCTTTGTTCGCCGTCCCTGTATCCGTTCCATCGATAGGCGGCCATCCTGAGGATCGATCCCTCGCTTCAAAAACCTCTTACGTCGTCGTCTCACCTGTGTGATTTCCAGTGGCCCGTCGTCCATCACCATAGTCGAAGACGGTCTTGGGATAGAAAAGTCTGTTCGCGCCATGGCAAAGTCATGTCACCGGCGCTGCTGGATCGAAGTCGCCTGACGGCGGTCCGCTTCGGTTGACGGCGCAAGGGGCAGGGGATAGGCCTTTGCCCGACGCGAGCATGAATGCGGGAGTGAGATCGTGACGGATAGACTGGTGATTATCGGCGCTGGGCAGGCAGGCTTCGCAATGGCTGCCAAGCTGCGGGCTCTCAAGGATCTCAGGCCAATCACGATTCTGGGCGCCGAAGACGTGCTGCCCTATCAGCGCCCGCCGCTTACCAAGAAATACCTGCTTGGCGAGATGAGTTTCGACCGCCTGCTGTTTCGGCCGGAGCAGTGGTTCGTCGACAACGATGTCGAGATTCGGCTGTCCACCTGGGTCGAGCAGATCAAGCGCGACAGCAAGCAGGTGGTGCTGCAGGATGGCTCGACCATCGACTACGGCACGCTGGCGCTGACGACTGGCTCCACGCCGCGCGGCCTGCCGGCGGCAATCGGCGGCGACCTCGAGGGTGTCTATGTCGCCCGCGACAAGCGCGATGCCGACCTCTTGGCAGCCGAGATGCGCCCCGGCCGCCGTGTCCTTATTATAGGCGGCGGATATATCGGCCTCGAAGCGGCGGCCGTTGCCCGTCATCTCGGCCTCGAAGTCACAGTCATCGAAATGGCCGATCGTATCCTCCAGCGCGTCGCCTCCAAGGAGACCGCGGACATCATGCGGGTGATTCACGAGACGCATGATGTCAGGATTCGCGAGAAGACCGGCCTCAAGCATCTGATCGGCAAGGACGGCAAGCTCGTCGGTGCCGAACTGTCTGATGGTTCGACCATCGATATCGATTTCGCTATCGTCGGCATCGGCGTCACGCCGAACGACCAGCTCGCCAAGGAAGCAGGTCTGGATGTGGCGAACGGCATTGTCGTTGATGAATTCGCGAGAACCTCCGACCCTTCGATCTTCGCCGCTGGCGATTGCGCCGTTCTTCCGTGGCAGGGCGGCCGCATCCGTCTCGAATCGGTACAGAACGCCGTCGACCAGGCGGATGCAGCGGCCGCCGTTATCGCTGGTGCAACCGCCCCGTACGAGCCGAAGCCATGGTTCTGGTCGGATCAGTACGACGTTAAGCTGCAGATCGCCGGCTTCAATCTCGGCTATGACGAGACCGTCCTGCGCCCCGGTGCTCGCGAAGGCGCGCACTCGATCTGGTACTTCAAGGGCGGCCAGTTCATCGCCGTCGATGCTATCAATGACGCCAAGGCCTATGTCAGTGGCAAGAAGATGCTGGAACTCGGCATAAATCCCGACAAGGCGATTCTCGCCAATGCGTCCGCCGACCTGAAGCAATTGCTGGCACAGAGCTGAGCCGGCTTTTCTTCCGGGACAAAGCCGAAAAAGCGCTTGCGTCCCCCAGCGAATGACTCTATCAGGCTCTCGACCGGAGAGGTGGCCGAGTGGTCGAAGGCGCTCCCCTGCTAAGGGAGTATACCCGGAAGGGTATCGTGGGTTCGAATCCCATCTTCTCCGCCATTTTCCCCAAAGACGATTTTCTCTACAATTTGACGATCACCGCAGTGCGCTGCTACGCGGCATCGCGCCCGATCTAGCGCTCAGTTCATCTTAATAGGAATCACCCGGAGAATCGCTTCGGTTCCATCAACCGATTCCTGGCCGTAGCGCTGCACTCAATTGTCACCCGGCTATCGTCCTGTTCGCTGCTATAGCCTGCCAATCGGCCGAATCTGGCGAAAAACAGGTTCCAATGTGGCGCATTCACTAAGGCAGCGCGGAGCGTCGCTTCGCTTAAGTTCCAGCAAAACCAGCGTTTTCTTAACGAAGTATAAACAAACGAGACGACCGCGTGTCGCATTTGTGACCTTTCAGCAACAGCGCATACGGAAGGCTGTTGCAAACACCCCCAACCGGCAAGTTGGTGATTGCGTGACAGGCCGCGTCTTGTATTTTCAACCTCGGAAGCAGGGACGGTTGATCGTCCAACTTCTTGAAACACGGTGAAGGGGCAGGGAACGCTGCCTTAACGGCGAAAAACCCGGATCCGATCGAAACTTTGAATTGGAGGTCAATATGAACATCAAGAGCCTACTTCTCGGCTCCGCAGCTGCCCTGGCAGTTGTATCTGGCGCACAGGCTGCTGACGCGATTGTTGCAGCTGAACCAGAAGCAGTAGAATACGTTCGCGTTTGCGACGCATACGGCACTGGCTACTTCTACATCCCGGGCACGGAAACCTGCCTGAAGATCGAAGGTTACATCCGTTTCCAGGTTGACGGCGGTAAGAACGAAGCTGCTAACGCTGCTGGTTTCGGTTCCGATTGGGACTCGTTCACACGTGGCAACGTACAGTTTACGTCTAAGAGCGACACGGAATACGGTCCTCTGACCGGCGTTATCGTTCTGCAGACGGATGCTGACAACGCTTCGAGCCAGTCTTCCTACCTCGACTCGGCTTACATCGACATCGCCGGCGTTCGCGCTGGTCTGTTCTACAGCTGGTGGGACGATGGCCTTTCTGGCGAAACCGACTCGCTCGCTTCGAACTCCACGCTGCACAACTCGCTGCGTTATCAGTACGAAAGCGGCGATTTCTACGCTGGCGTTTCGGTTGATGAACTCGAAGATGCGATCCACACGGCTCTTGGTGAGCGTTCCAACGACGTTGGTATCGCTGCTGGTATCGGTGGCAAGGCCGGCGCATTCAGCTACCAGCTGATCGGCGGCTACGATACGGATACGTCTGAAGGCGCTATCCGCGGCATGGGCACCGTTGCAATCGGTCCTGGCACCCTCGGCCTCGCAGCTGCTTGGGCATCTGGCCCGAACGCTTACTTCGAAGAGTCTGAGTGGACTGTTGCTGCTGAATACGCAATTCAGGCCACCGACAAGTTCAAGATCACGCCTGCTGTTCAGTACTTCGACAATGTCAAGAACGGTTCGAGCGCTGCTACGGTCACAGACTTCAGCAACACCGACGTTTGGAAGGCTGGCGTAACGCTCGACTACCAGATCGTAGAAAACTTCTACGCCAAGGCTTCGGTTCAGTGGCAGGACAAGACTGTTGACTCGGACGACGATGCAGTTTCCGGCTACTTCCGCCTGCAGCGTGCATTCTAATCTGATCTGACTTCGGTCAATCAGGAAAGCCCGGCTCTCGAGCCGGGCTTTTTCATTTTGCGGTTTGGCCATATTTTTGTCGTGGCGGTAGGTGCGTAGATTTTCTGATAATCGTCAGCTCCGGAAAGTGGTCTGATGATGTTTCGCCGTCTTTGTCAGACGGAAGCCAGAAACGACATGATCTCATTGGCCATCGGCTGCAGATGAAGCAACGGTGGATGGCCCTGTTCCCGTGCCAAGACCCGCTTCGCAGCGGGATGCCTCGCCACCATCTCTTCGACTGTTGTCTCCGATAGCAGCGCCGAATTCTCGCCGCGTATCACCATCATCGGCACGCCGGCGAGAGCGTCGAACTGGCTCCACAGATCCGGCAGCGGCTTCTCGAAATCGATCGTCATCAACTGCGCAGCAATAGCCGGATCGACATCCGCGATAATCCTGCGGTCAATCTCCCGGTAGATCGCATTAGCCATCTCGGCCCAGTCCTGTTCACTGAGGGCAGGGAAGTCCGCACCATGACGCGCCTGCAGCATCCGGGCGGCGTCGTCCCAGTCTCGTGGTGGTATCGCGGAATTGAGGTCGTCGCGGATCTGCATCAAACCCTTGGCCTCGATCACCGGGCCGATGTCGTTGAAAACGACCGCAGCGAGTAGATCCGGCTTGATTGCCGCAAGCATATGAAGAATCAGCCCGCCGCGTGAAGTGCCGATGAAGATGGTCCGATCGACGCCAAGACCAGCGCAAACATGGATCACGTCTTGAGCTTCGACGAGAATGTTGTAGTTCGCCTTGTTGTCATCACGGTCGGAGAGACCTCGGCCCCGGTAGTCCAGCGCAATGACCCGCCTTGGGGTTCTAGCATCCTGCGAGAGAATCAATGCCAGCTGATGGAAATCGCGCGCGTTGCGCGTCAGGCCGGCGAGGCAGATGACCGGGAGTCGAGACTCGGTTGCATTAGGACCCGGGTGATAGTCCCGGAGGTGGAGATGCAGGCCGTCTTCGGCGGCAAACATCCTTTCAGAAAATGCATGCCCGTTCGGTTCGCTCATGTGACACTCCTCACTGCTACCGAAGGAATGTAACGGTCAGCGGCAAAAGCCACAAACATCCATCAGGACGAGGAGCGGCCTCCGATCAGGTCGCGCTCGATATCGGCAGGCTGGCCAAGCCGCGCCTTGTAGACCTCGTAGTTTTCCATCACCCGCTGCACATAGTTCCGTGTCTCGGGGAAGGGGATGCGCTCGATCCAGTCGACGACGGCGTCGATAGACTTGCCGCGCGGATCACCATAGCGGTCGATCCATTCCGGAACGCGCTTCGGCCCGGCATTGTAGGCGATGAATGTCATGATGTAGGAACCGCCGAAGGCGTCGATCTGCTCACCGAGATAATGTGCGCCAAGCGTCGCATTATAGCCGGCATCCGCCGTCAGCTTGTCCTTGGAATAGGTGATGTTGTGCCGCTTGGCCACGGCCTTGGCGGTGCCCGGGAGAATCTGCAGGAGGCCGCGCGCATCGGCGACCGAGACCGCGGTCGGGTTGAAGGCGCTTTCCTGCCGCGCAATCGCATAGGCGAGCGCCTTGCCTGAGCCTGAAATGTTGGCAGTGCCGGGAATGACGCCGATCGGGAAGGCCAGCGCCGCCACATCGATGCCGCGCGCGTAGGCGCTCTTGCCGATCTGCAGCGACAGATGGTGGTCACCGGACCGCTCGGCCTGGGCACTGAGAATCGCCAGTTCGCCGGGGCTCTGCATCTGCTCGCCGAGCGCGATATAAAGTGCATTGGCACGCCAGCCGTGACCGGCGGCGTCGAGCCGGGCGATCGCCTGCACCGCTTCGCGTGCGGTATAGCGCTGTCGATCGACCGGAGTCGGCGAGGGATAGCTGACATTGATGGCCTTGCGGCCAAGCTTTTCGCCGGCCAACTGGCCATAGAACGTCGTCGGATAGCTCGCGGCCTTGGCATAGAACTCTGTTGCCTTGCCAGGGCCGCCGGCTTCGGCCGAACGCCCCATCCAATACCATGCGCGCGACACCGAGATCGGGCCGTTCGAGAATTCCAGGATCTTGCGGAAGTGGTTCTGCGCGGTCGTAGCATCCTGCAACCCGCGCAGGGCGTACCAGCCCGCGTGGAATTCCGCCTCGACGATGTCGGACGGCGTTGTCGCCGCATATTTGGAGACGATGCCGTAAGCCGCCTTGAACTGACCCTGATCGACCAGGCCGCGGCTGACGATCCGCTGTTCGTTCCACCATTCGCCGGCATTGACCAGTTCGTCGCGATCGCGCGGCATCTGCTGCAGCAGCTTTGCCGCCTCGGCATATTTCTCCTGTTTACGGAGATATTCGATGCGGGCGAAGAGATAACCCGGATCGCCGTTCCATTTGTCATCGACGCCGGCCAGCAGCGCGCCGGCGTTTGGCGCCTTGCTGGAAACAGCCTCCCAGGCCTTGTAGAGCGACTGCGCCTGCCCGAGATCGCCGAAGCGCTTCGCCTGTACCGTGCGGTTGCGGTACATCAGGTATTCCATGCGCGCCTTGTGATCGGCAACAGTCAGCAGCCCGGCGAATTCGGCAAGGATCTTGTCCTCCGTCGCCGTGTCCAAAGCCTCGCCGCGCCACACCCTGCGGATGTATTTCGCGGCTTGCGCCTGCTTGCCGGTCGCCACAAGCGCACGCGACAGTATCATCGCGCCCGATGTCGTCTCCGGCGCCGTCTCGCCGAACGCCGCCAGCACGGCGCCGGGCGAAGGGTTCTCTTCATAGAGCGCGCGCTCGGAATAGAGGCGTAGCTTTGCAAGCCCCGGCCAGCCCTGCAGTTCGCGTGCGGCGGTGGCGATCTCCACCGAAGGCACGCCCTTCTGCCCGGAAACCGCAATCGCCCACGTCAGGATATGTCGATCCAGCGTACCAGCAGGCATCCCGTCACGCACCGAAATCGCCTGCATCGGATCTTTGGCAGAAAGGGCATCGAGGCCGGATTTGAGGGCGCTGTTGACGGGCGCCACGGATTGGCTGCGCGGAATGGCGCCTGTTATCATCGAGGCCGGCATTGAGGTCTGCGGCACGAAACCCAGCGGCCTCACGTCGGGGACGGGCACATCGGTGCTTGGTAGCGGCGCGGCGAAGCTGTTCCACACGGCGACGGTCAGGCCGAGCGCAGACAGGGTCAGAACAGCTTTCTTCATGGGTGGGACTCGCAATGGAAACACGTCCGTCCATTTGCTGGGACGCATATTAACGAAACCTTACCGAAGCCCTTCAATTTCATTCACATTTGCTATCGGAATTTGTTGCAACGGAGATGTGCATGCTTGTCGGAGCGTTTTCACCGCACTATGGTGCGCTCCTCATATTCAAGGAATGCGGCCGAAGCATGGATTGCGGTCGTAAGGAGTTCTGCATGTTCCAGGGATCCATTCCCGCACTCGTCACCCCTTTCACCGATGCCGGCCTCGTCGATGAGGCTGCCTTTGCCGGTCATGTCGATTGGCAGATCAAGGAAGGCAGCAGCGGTCTCGTTCCGGTCGGAACCACGGGCGAATCGCCGACCCTGTCGCATGCCGAGCACAAGCGGGTTGTCGAGCTCTGTATCGAGGCTGCGGCCAAGCGTGTTCCTGTCATGGCCGGCGCCGGATCGAACAACACGCGTGAAGCGGTCGAGCTTGCCCAGCATGCGCAAAAGGCCGGTGCCGATGCCGTGCTGGTTGTTACGCCTTATTACAACAAGCCGACGCAGAAGGGCCTGTTCGCCCATTTCGCGGCCATTGCCGAAGCGATCAAGCTGCCGATCTACATCTACAATATTCCGGGCCGTTCGGTCATCGACATGACACCGGAAACGATGGGTGCGCTCGCTAGAGCCTATTCCAACATTGTCGGTGTCAAGGATGCCACTGGCAAGATCGAGCGCGTCTCCGAACAACGCATCACCTGCGGCAAGGATTTCCGCCAGCTCTCTGGCGAAGATGCGACAGCGCTCGGCTTCAACGCACACGGCGGTATGGGCTGCATTTCGGTTACCGCCAATGTCGCGCCGCGCCTCTGTGCCGAATTCCAGGCAGCGACGCTTGCCGGTGATTATGCCGCGGCGCTCGAATATCAGGATCGGCTGATGCCGCTTCACAAGGCGATCTTCCTGGAGCCGGGCCTCTGTGGCGCCAAGTACGGGCTTTCCAAAATCCGCGGCATGAACCGCACGGTTCGCTCGCCGCTGGTCTCGTCGCTGGAAACCAGCACCGAGGCGTCGCTCGACGAAGCGCTGCGTCACGCAGGCCTGTTGAACTGATGTCAAGCACGGCCTTCACAAAACAGGGCCGTGCCTCTACATAAAGCGCAAGAAGTGCGGGCGCGGAGATCGCGCCCCCGAGCAATTGGAATTTGTCATGGCCCCCAAAGGCAGCGATCGCGTCGTCAAGAAGATCGTCGCGGAAAACCGCAAGGCGCGCTACAACTACGAGATCATCGATACCTACGAAGCCGGCATCGTGCTGAAGGGGACCGAGGTCAAGGCGCTGCGCGAGGGCAAGGCCAACATCGCCGAGTCCTACGCATCTGACGAGCAGGGCGAGATCTGGCTGATCAATTCCTATCTTCCCGAATATTTGCAGGCGAACCGGTTCAATCACGAGCCGCGCCGTCGTCGCAAGCTTCTGCTATCCGGTCGCGAGATCAATCGTCTGCGCGTCGGCATCAACCGCGAAGGCATGACGCTCATCCCGTTGAAGATCTATTTCAACGACCGCGGTCGCGCCAAAATGGAACTGGCGCTCGCCAAGGGCAAGAAGCTCCATGACAAGCGCCAGACTGAAAAAGAACGTGATTGGAACAGGCAGAAGAGCAGGCTGCTCAAGGACAATGGCTGATCGCTAGAACCGAACCGCGGCGTCTGCTGCGGTTCGTTCGTTGATACGCGGGTCCTGTTCAGTTCTCGAAATCGCTCGATGCTGCCGGCTCGGTCGGGCGCGCAGGGCGCTCGGATGGGTCGCGGCCGATCTCGCTCTTCAGCGATAGCAGGTCGATGAAGTGGTCGGCCTGCCGGCGAAGATCGTCGGCAATCATCGGCGGCTGGGTCGCCATCGTCGAAATGATCGAAACCTTCCGGCCTCGGCGCTGCAGTGCTTCGACCAAGGTCGTGAAGTCGCCGTCGCCCGAGAAAATCACCAGGTGATCGACCGTCTCGGACTGCTCCATGGCATCGATCGCGAGCTCGATATCCATGTTGCCCTTGATCTTGCGGCGACCCATCGAGTCCGTGAACTCCTTGGCGGGCTTGGTCACGACCTTGTAGCCGTTGTAGTCAAGCCAATCGATCAGCGGACGGATCGAGGAATATTCCTGATCTTCGATCAGCGCCGTGTAATAGTAGGCTCGCAGCAGGTAGCCGCGTTTCTGGAATGCTTTCAAAAGCTTGCGGTAATCGATGTCAAAGCCGAGACTCTTGGACGCCGCGTAGAGGTTGGCGCCATCAATAAAAAGAGCAATTTTTTCTCGCGGGTCGAACATCGCGTACCAATCCACTTGGAGTTATCGAAAATGCTAACGTCAAATAATCCATTAAAACAATGGCTTATCTGATAAATCCAGAACAATTCTTACTTTATGAACTATTCATATAAACGAGATTTAGGGCAGGATTCGATATATTCCAAGCAACTTTTAGTGGAAACCTCTAAAATTAGAAGCTTCCCACAGGTGTCGCATAAGCGCTTCACTAAAAACTTGAATTCGCCCGCTTTTAATTGTATCGCGGTGCTAATCCCGAGATCCCGACGTAAAGGACAGGCAATGGCCCGTGTCACAGTAGAAGATTGCATCGACAAAGTTGAGAACCGCTTCGAGCTGGTTCTGCTTGCCAGCCACCGTGCCCGGCTGATTTCCCAGGGCGCCTCGATCACCATCGATCGCGACAACGACAAGAACCCGGTGGTCGCCCTTCGCGAGATCGCTGATGAAATGCTGTCGCCTGACGATCTGAAGGAAGACCTGATCCATTCGCTGCAGAAGCACGTCGAAGTCGACGAGCCCGAGCCCGATCCGGCCAGCCTCATCGCGACCGCTGCTGCCGATGGCGAAGAACAGGACGATGCGCCTGAGACGGTCACCTTCGACCAGATGTCGGAAGAAGAGCTTCTGGCCGGTATTGAGGGTCTCGTGCCGCCGGAAAAGAGCGACGATTACTAATCGTCAATCTTGCGCCATTATTGCTTCGGCATATGATTGATTGTCACGTGCGCCAATCTGTGATTGGCGCGCTTTTCTTTTGTAATGGAGTGGCTTCGGGATGATGCGGCAGTACGAGCTCGTGGAGCGGGTTCAGAAATACAAGCCCGATGCCAACGAAGCCCTGCTCAACAAAGCCTATGTCTATGCCATGCAGAAGCATGGCCAGCAGAAGCGGGCCAGCGGCGACCCCTATATCTCCCATCCGCTCGAAGTCGCCGCCATTCTGACAGACATGCATCTGGACGAATCGACGATCGCTGTCGCGCTTCTCCATGACACCATCGAAGACACCACCGCCACCCGCGCTGAAATCGACGAGCTGTTCGGCGAGGACATCGGCCGCCTCGTGGAAGGCCTGACGAAGATCAAGAAGCTCGATCTCGTCACCAAAAAGGCCAAGCAGGCCGAGAATCTGCGCAAACTGTTGCTGGCCATCTCCGACGACGTACGCGTCCTCCTGGTCAAGCTGGCCGACCGCCTGCACAACATGCGCACCCTCGACCATATGTCGCCGGAAAAGCGCGCCCGCATTTCAGAAGAGACGATGGACATCTATGCGCCGCTTGCCGGCCGCATGGGTATGCAGGACATGCGCGAGGAGCTGGAGGACCTGTCCTTCCGCCACATCAACCCAGAAGCCTACGACACCGTCACCAAGCGTCTTGAGGAACTGTCGCGGCGCAACGAAGGTCTGGTCAAGAAGATCGAGACCGAACTGCGTGATCTGCTCGTCGCCAACGGCCTGACCAACGTTCACGTCAAGGGGCGCCAGAAGAAGCCTTACTCGGTGTTTCGAAAGATGCAGTCGAAGTCTCTTTCCTTCGAGCAGCTGTCCGACGTCTACGGCTTCCGCATCATTGTTGACGACATCCCGTCCTGTTATCGCGGTCTCGGCATTGTCCATACGCGCTGGCGTGTCGTCCCCGGCCGCTTCAAGGATTATATCTCGACGCCGAAGCAGAACGACTATCGTTCGCTGCACACCACGATCGTCGGCCCGTCCAGCCAGCGCATCGAACTGCAGATTCGCACCATGCGCATGCACGAGATCGCCGAATTCGGCATTGCCGCGCATACGCTCTACAAGGACGGCGCTTCGCATGTCGATGGCGAGATCCTCTCGCGCGAATCCAATGCCTATTCATGGCTGCGCCACACCATCGAGGCGCTGGCCGAAGGTGACAGCCCGGAAGAGTTTCTGGAGCACACCAAGCTCGAGCTGTTCCAGGACCAGGTTTTCTGTTTCACGCCGAAGGGCAAGCTGATCGCGCTGCCGCGCGGCGCGACGCCCATCGATTTCGCCTACGCCGTGCACACCAATATCGGCGACACCACGGTTGGCGCCAAGATCAACGGCCGCATCATGCCGCTGGTGACGCGCCTTGCCAACGGCGACGAGGTCGAAATCATTCGCTCCGGCGTCCAGGTGCCGCCGGCAGCATGGGAAGAGATCGTCGTCACCGGCAAGGCGCGCGCCGCCATCCGTCGCGCCACCCGCATGGCGATCCGCAAGCAGTATGCCGGTCTCGGTCACCGCATTCTTGAGCGCACCTTCGATCGCGCCGGCAAGATCTTCTCGCGCGAAGCGATGAAGCCCGCGCTACACCGCCTCGGGCAGAAGGATGTCGAAGACGCGATCGCATCCGTCGGACGCGGCGAGATGTCGTCGCTGGATGTCCTGCGCGCCGTCTATCCCGATCATCAGGAAGAACGCATCACGGCCAAGCCGACGGGCGATGACGGCTGGTTCAACGTCCGCAGCGCCACCGGCATGATCTTCAAGATTCCGGACAAGGCGAAGAAGCCGGGCGAGGGGGATCCGGGTGCGCTCGAGGATTCCGAAAGCGTTCCGATCCGCGGCATATCCAGCAACATCGACGTACAGTTCGCTTCCACCGGCGCGGTGCCCGGTGACCGTATCGTCGGGATCACCAACACCACCGAGAACGCCAAGGGCATCACCATCTATCCGATCCAGTCTCCGGTGCTGCAGCGCTTCGACGAACAGCCGGAGCGTTGGATCGATGTGCGCTGGGATCTGGACGAGGCTAACAAATCGCGCTTCATGGCGCGCATCATGGTCAACGCGCTGAACGAGCCGGGAACGCTGGCGAAGCTCGCGCGCACCGTGGCCGATGTCGATGTCAACATCCGTGTCTTTAACACCGTCAGGGTCGCGACGGACTTCACGGAGATGGCGCTTGATGTCGAGGTTTGGGACCTTCGTCAATTGAATCAATTGCTTGCGCAGCTTGCGGATCTCGATTGCGTTGCGACGGTGCGCCGCCTCTACGAGTAGGCTGCGGTAATCTGCCGCGGATTTGCACATTTTGTGATCGTTTTATGGTCAAATTGTCGCAGATCACGGTAGGGATATGCAATTAGCGCATGGCTGACTGAGTATTAGAGCGTTGGTAAACGTCGCCTATACCGCCTATCTTCTGGTCATCAAGAAACGACTGAAAGACGAGGCAATTAAATGTTTACACCTATCAAGAAGTTCGCTCGTGCCCTGCGCGCTCCGAGTGCTGAAGAACGCGAAACGGCATATCTCAACGGTTCGTTCGACCGTATCGACCTCGAATATCGTCAGCGTCAGGTTGACCGTGGTCTGTTCCGTACACGTTAATCGGTGGTATCGGGCTTGCAAAAGAAGAGGGGTGCATGACGCGCCCCTGGTGAATGAGATGTATACTCGGTCGGCGCTCATCAATTCGTGACTGAGATGGTTTGACGCTCTTGTCAGCCCTGTGTGCCATGCACTACATACGCGCCATGTTATTTCGACGTCGGAAACCTGCCGGATTTCGTGAAAAGTTGCGCGAGCTGTTATGGCCCCGCAAAGGGTTCCTGCGTCCGCCACGCTATCTTGTCATGCGTGTCCTGCGCCTGCGCGCATCGCCACACGCGGTTGCCATCGGCGTCGCAGCGGGCATATTCGTGTCGTGGACACCGTTCATCGGCGTCCATTTCGTCATGGCATTTGTCCTGACCTATCTGTTCTCCGGCAACATGGTTGCAGCAGCGCTCGGATGCGCGGCATTCGGCAACCCGCTGACCTATCCTTTCATCTGGGGAACCACCTGGGAGATCGGTCACCTTGTGCTCAGCCGCAAGGATACGATGCACGGCAATTCGGTGGACCTGCCGGCGCTATTTCACGAGCTGCATTTCAGCGAGTTGTGGCGGCCCGTGCTGGAGCCGATGTTGATCGGCTCGATTCCGCCTGCCATCGTCACCTCGGTCGCGATCTATTTTGCCACTTTCTATACCGTCAAAGGCTTTCAAAACCGCCGTCGTCTCCGTCTTCTCGAGCGCGCTCGTCTGCACGTGGCCAATCCCGCGGCGGTGGAGGAAACGGTATGATCATCGGAATTGGTAGCGATCTCATCGATATCAGGCGCGTGGAAAAATCGCTGGAGCGTTTCGGCGAGCGTTTTACCAATCGCTGCTTCACCGAGATCGAGCAGCAGAAATCCGACCGCCGCGCCAATCGCGCCGCATCCTATGCCAAGCGTTTTGCTGCCAAAGAAGCCTGTTCCAAGGCTCTCGGCACCGGTATCGCCCAAGGCGTGTTCTGGAAGGACATGGGCGTTGTCAATCTGCCGAGCGGCAAGCCGACGATGAAACTCACCGGTGGCGCGGCCGAAATATTGCAGTCGATGCTCCCGGCGGGCCACCAAGCCGCGATTCATCTGACGATCACCGATGATTTTCCGCTCGCGCAGGCTTTCGTGATTATCGAAGCCTTGCCGACGAGCGGCTGAGGGCGAGCCTGTCTCGCTTTTAATGTTCGCGGCATTGCCGCAATCGGCCGAAGGCGCTACAGAGAACCGAATAAGACTTGCGCTCACGGTAGCGCTCTGAAGGAATAGAACTGCGTGTCCGAAAAAGTCGAAGCCAAGCCGAATGCTCTGTGGGAAAACATCAAGGTCATCGTCCAGGCGTTGATCCTGGCAATGGTGATCCGCACGGTCCTGTTCCAGCCTTTCACGATTCCGTCGGGCTCGATGATGCCGACGCTTCTGGTTGGCGACTATATCTTCGTCAACAAGTTCGCTTACGGCTATTCCAAGTACTCGCTGCCGTTCTCGCCGAACCTGTTCAGCGGCCGCATTTTCTCTAGCGAGCCGAAGCGTGGCGACGTCGTCGTCTTCCGTTTTCCGCCGAACCCCGAGATCGACTACATCAAGCGTCTGGTCGGTCTTCCCGGCGATCATATCCAGGTGACCGATGGCGTCCTCTACGTCAACGGCACGGCGGTTCCGAAGGTGCCGGATGGCACGTTCAACTCCGACTATGCCCAGGATCCGGGCCAGGACGTTCCCGTCTTCCGCGAAACCATGGACAACGGCGTCACCTACGACACGCTCGACCAGTCCCCGGTTTCCCGCGGTGACAACACGCGCGAATTCATCGTCCCTGAAGGCCATTACTTCATGATGGGCGACAACCGCGACAACTCGCTCGACAGTCGTTTCGATGTCGGCTTCGTTCCGGCCGAGAACCTTGTCGGTCGCGCCAGCGTCATCTTCTTCTCGCTCGGCAACGACACATCCTTCCGCGAAATCTGGAAGTGGCCTGCCAACATGCGTTGGGATCGCCTGTTCAAGGGCGTTGAATGAGTAAGTCGGCGACGCTTTCGGCCGCTGACCGGTCAAAGCTCGAAGCTCTGATCGGTCACGTCTTCGCCGAGAAGGAGCGACTGGACCGCGCATTGACCCACGCCAGCGCCCGCACCCAGAAGGGTGGCGGGAACTATGAGCGTCTCGAATTTCTTGGCGACCGGGTGCTTGGCCTTTGTGTCGCCGAGATGCTTTTCAGGACCTTCAGTGTCGCGGCGGAAGGCGAACTCTCAGTTCGCCTCAATCAGTTAGTCAGCGCCGATACCTGCGCCGAGGTTGCCGACGAACTCGGTCTGCATCTCTTCATCCGCACCGGTGCCGATGTGAAGAAGTTGACCGGCAAGCGCATGATGAATGTCCGCGCCGATGTCGTCGAGAGCCTGATCGCAGCGATCTATCTCGATGCCGGCCTTGAGACGGCGCGGCGCTTCATTCTGAAGTACTGGGAAAAGCGCGCCGTGCGCGCCGATGGTGCCAGACGCGATGCCAAGACGGAACTGCAGGAATGGTCGCATGCCAAATTCGGCGTGACGCCAAACTACCGGGTTGAAGAACGCTCCGGACCGGATCATGATCCGCGCTTCACGGTGACCGTCGAGGTTACCGGCGTGAAGCCGGAAACAGGCGTCGAGCGCTCCAAGCGTGCTGCCGAACAGGTGGCCGCCACCAAGATGCTCCAACGCGAAGGCATTTGGCAGAAATCGTCTGCCGGAAATTGACAGGAACAATGACCGAAGAACAAGACATCGCGGATAGCGCCGCAGAACCTGCCGGCCCGACGCATTCCGGCTTCGTCGCCCTGATCGGGCCGACCAATGCCGGCAAGTCGACGCTGCTGAACCGGCTGGTCGGCGCCAAGGTGTCGATCGTCAGCCACAAGGTGCAGACGACGCGCGCCATCGTGCGTGGTATCGCCACCCACAACAACGCGCAGATCGTCTTCATGGACACACCAGGCATCTTCAAGCCGCGTCGCCGTCTTGACCGCGCCATGGTCACTTCGGCCTGGGGCGGGGCGAAGGATGCCGACATCATCATGCTGTTGATCGACAGCGAGCGCGGCCTGCGCGGAGACGCCGAAAAGATCCTTGAAGGCCTGAAGGATGTGCCGCAGCGCAAGATCCTGGCGCTGAACAAGATCGACCGCGTCAAGCGCGAGGATCTGCTGGCGCTTGCCTCCGCCGCCAACGAGAAGATTGCTTTCGACGAGACCTTCATGATCTCGGCCGAAAACGGCTCCGGTTGCGACGATGTCATGGATTATCTCGCCAAAACGCTTCCCGAAGGTCCTTGGTATTATCCGGAAGACCAGATTTCCGATTTGCCGATGCGCCAGCTTGCCGCCGAAATCACCCGCGAAAAGCTGTTTTTGCGCTTGCATCAGGAGCTTCCCTACGCTTCGCATGTCGAGACGGAGAGCTGGGAAGAGCGCAAGGATGGATCGGTTCGCATCGAACAGGTGATCTACGTCGAGCGTGACAGCCAGAAGAAGATTGCGCTCGGCAAGAACGGTGAGGCGATCAAGGCGATCTCCACGGCGTCCCGCAAGGAGCTGTCCCAGATCCTCGAGCAGACGGTTCACCTCTTCCTCTTCGTCAAGGTTCGCGAGAACTGGGGCGACGACCCTGAGCGTTTCCGCGAAATGGGTCTGGAATTCCCTCGCGGATAAGATGTTGTGACTGGTGCATCGCGCAAGTCACTCGTTTTCCAGTGAAAAATTGACGCGCGTTGGAACAAACGACGTTGTTGCGAGTTTTAGAAAAGCGGCGTTCCGAAATCGGGGCGCCGCTTTTTGTGGCTTATGGGGCAAGCATGGCGACAGCACGGCCGACGCATTCGTTCAAGACACCCTGCGAACAGTGTCCCTTGCGGCCGCTGCCGCATTTCCGCGAATTCGACAGCGAGGAACTGGGGTTCGTCTCCAAGTTCAAGAAGGGCGAACTGGCAGCCGACGCCGGCGCCACCATTCTTGTGGAAGGCGCGCACAGTGCCCACCTGTTCACTGTGCTGTCGGGCTGGGGATTTCGTTACAAGACTTTGGAGGATGGCCGTCGGCAAATCCTCAATTACATCATGCCGGGCGATTTGATCGGCCTGCAGGGAACGATCATGGGCGAGATGCAGCACTCCGTCGAGGCGCTGTCGCCGGTATCGCTCTGCGTCTTCGAGCGCGACAAGCTGATGACGCTGTATAACAAGCATGCGTCGCTGGGCTTCGACATCACCTGGATCGCGGCGCAGGAGGAACGGATGCTGGACGAGCACCTTCTCAGCATCGGCCGTCGCACGGCGCTGGAAAGAGCGGCCTACCTCATCGCCTTTCTCTACCAGCGCGGCAAGCAACTGAAGCTATTCAACGGTCACAGCTCCATCCCCATTACCCAGCAGCACATTGCCGATACGCTTGGCCTCTCGATCGTCCACACCAACAAGACGCTCAAGAAGCTGGCCGCACGCCACCTCATTCGCTGGCAGGAGCGCGCCTGTGAGGTGCTTGACGGGGACGCATTGACGAAAATTGCTGGCTGGGACGGCCTGGACGAAAAGGTTAGACCTTTTCTTTGATGGTTGCGGCTATGTCTTTTTTAAATGCGAATCCTTCGCTTGAACCGTACTGTTCCGGCAACGCCGACCGTATTTTGAGGGTCGTGAATATCGACCGCAACATAAAAAGCGGCTATGCAAGTACGAATAGCGGTAACCGGCTGGCCATGAGCCACGGTTTGTCAGGGGTTGAAATGCGGGTTTGGGAAATAGGGCGCGTCATGCATGTCGCGCGTCAGAGGGCCTTTCGTTGATAGACGCCAAACGTGTTCTGGTCCTTGAGGATAGCTTGATAATCGCGATGGAGGCGGAGGATATTCTGCGCGCCGTCGGTGTCGAGACGATTACCATCTGCAACAGCATCGAACAGGCGAGGGACGCCGTCTCCGCCGATCGTTTCGACTTTGCCTTGCTGGATGTCAATCTCGGCGAAGTCATGAGCTTCGAATTCGCCCGCGAGGTTGCCGCCGCCGAGATTCCCTTTGGCTTCGTCAGCGGTTATTCCGATACGCTCGACTTCCCCGAAGACCTCCAGGACCGCCCGCTTCTCGTCAAGCCGTTCGACGAGGACGCCATGCGCGAGTTCCTGCGCCGGTTGTTTCCCTCCGAGGCCTGACCGCTTTCATGACAGAACTGCCGCCATGCGCTAGAGTAGCGCGGTTGGCGTGAGGTTTATGTGCAATGCAATGGCAGGGTCGGGCAATCATTCTGGGCGTCAGGCGCCACGGCGAGACGAGTGTCATCGCCGAGGTGATGACGCCTGATCGCGGCCGCCATCTCGGCATGGTGCGGTCCGGCCGCTCCCGCACGATGCAGCCTGTTCTTCAGCCCGGCAACGAGGTGGAAGTCACCTGGCGCGCGCGTCTCGACGAACACATGGGCGAATTCCGCGTCGAGCCGCTGACGCTCCGTGCTGCCCGTCTCATGGAAACGGCAACCGCTGTCTACGGCGTCCAGGCAATGGGCGCGCTGTTGCGGCTTTTGCCGGAGCGTGACCCGCATCCGCATCTTTTCGAGGCGCTGGAAGTCATTCTCGACAACCTGCACAATCCAGCTGACGCCGGCGAACTCTTCATTCGCTTCGAGTTGGCAGTCCTCAACGATCTCGGCTTCGGTCTTGATCTTAGCGAATGTGCTGCGACCGGCACGCGCTCCGATCTCGCCTACATCTCCCCAAAGTCCGGCCGCGCCGTCAGTCGTGAGGCTGGCGCCCCCTGGGCTGACAAGATGTTTGCCTTGCCATCATTTCTGGCGACCGAGAAACGTCAGGCGGCGGATTTCGACAGTCTCGCGGAAGCATTCCGTCTAACAGCGTTCTTCCTCCACCGACATGTCTATGAGCCACGTGGCATGGAAGCCTCGACGGCACGTGAGGGTTTTGTGCAGGCGGCGCTGAAGGCGTTGAAGCCCGCAGCGACAAGCAAGGCGGATGAACTGTCGGCTTGAACCGTCAGGCCGGCTTGCGCACCTTGAATGCCCAGCCTTCGGGTCGCTCTTCCAGCACCTTGACCGTGTCGCCGATCCAAACCGTACCGTTGGCACGCGGCGTCACGTTCCAGCCAAACAGAGGGCCGGGAACCCGACGGTCGGCGGACATACGGATGCGGCCCATCGCGGGCATGGGATTGGCGACTTCGCGCGAGCCCGTCAGTTGATCCTGGGTTGTCATGATGCAGCGGGCGCAGGGCTTGACGAGATCGAAACGGACCCCGCTGATCTCGATCGCCGCCCAGTGGTCTTCCGGCCACGCTTCATCCGTATCGATGACGATATTGGGCCGAAACCGCTCCATCCCCACGCTTCCTTCGCCATGGATTTCGATGTTGTCGTTCAGCGCCTTCAGCGATCCGGTCGTGGTGACAAGAATCTGGTAGCCATCCGCGAAGGTCACCGGTGTGCCGTCGCCGGCCCATTCGGCGCTTGCCGTTCGTTTGGCGCTGTCGTCGAAGAAAACCAGCCGGACCTCTCGTCCAAGCCAGCCCGAAAGCGCCTCGTTGGAGCGCTCGTCCGCCAGCGCTGCATCGACGATCGTTTTCCAGATGCTGACGTCCATGCGGTTGCTGCCGTCGGGCAGTGGCACGACGATCTCATCTCCCGCCATACCAAGCCTGAACGCGTCTGCTTCGGGGTGCACGTCGATCCGCGCCAGATCGGGCATTTCGCGTTGGGTGATGAAGCTTCCATCAGGATTGGCGAGCATGGCCCGTCGGTCGCCGGGCAGTCCGAACGCATCGATCTCTGTGGTATCGAGCGCGATACCGCGAGCGCTCTTGACGGGATAGATGAAGAGATCGCTCACTCGCATCAAACTTGCTCCTAGATTTCGTCCATGAAGGCGTCGAGAAAATCCCGCAGTCTTTTGTCGCGCTCTGCCGCGAGCGCCCGGCCAGCACTTGTCTTGAACCCGTCCGCCAGCTTAAAGAGCTTGGTCTTGAAATGGTCGATCACATAACGCCTGTCGTCAAGGGGACGGTTCTCGCCCGCCGGGTCAAGTGGATCGTAGAGCGCCGATGCCATGCGGCCGCCGATATAGAAGCAGCGCCCCGCGCCGACCATCCCGATCGCATCCAGCCGGTCGGCATCCTGCAGGATCTTCGCCTCCAGCGTCTCGGGCTCGATATTGGCCGAGAAACTGTGCGTTAGCACGGCATGGGCTACAGCAGCGATGTCGGAAGGGGACCAACCCAGGCCGGATAGCACCGTCGAAGCCTTCTCGGCCGCGAGAGCCGAAGCCTGTGCCCGAAGCGGCGAGTTCTTTTCGACAGCGACGCAATCGTGCAGAAGTACGGCTGCAGCCAGCACGCGGGCATCGCCACCCTCGTTGGCCTGTATCCGCATCGCGTTCTTGAAGACGCGCAGTATGTGCGCGAGGTCGTGCGAGCCGTCGTCGCCCTCATGTGAGTGCGGAATGAGCGATGCCGCAAGGGCTTCGAAGGGGCGGAAGGCCTGAGCCTCGTTCATGGCAGCACCAGAGGTAACCTGAGATGGGCTCTCTTACGGCCAGATGCTGTGAGTCGCAATGCATCGGCAAACTACACAGCCCGAGCGCTCATCCTGGGCTGTGGTCGCGAGAGCAGCTGTGGCACGTCATAAGCCGGGCGAGGCGGGCTGATGTGGTAGCCCTGTATCTCGTCGCATGCCTCCTGTGCCAGTAACTCGAGCTGCGCGGCCGTCTCGACGCCCTCGACGGTAACACGCATGCCAAGCGCATCTCCGAGAAGGATGATCGCGCGGATGATCGAGAAGGCCTCGCTGTTGTCGACGATCTCGTTGACGAACGATTTGTCGATCTTGATCTTGTTGAACGGAAAGCTGCTTAGATAGCTGAGCGAGGAATAACCGGTGCCGAAGTCGTCCATGGCAATGCCGATGCCGCGCTCCCTGAGAGCATGAAGAACCGGCAGCGCCTCGTCCTTGTTTTCCATCAGGACGCTTTCTGTGATTTCGATCTCAAGCCGATGCGGCGATAACTTTGAGACCTCAAGAGCGGCCGAGACGTCTCCTTGTAGATCGCCATGGGTGAACTGTATCGCTGAGACATTGACGGCGACCTTGATATCCTTTGGCCATGTTACGGCGTCGAGACAGGCGCGCTCCAGCACCCAGCGCCCGATATCAACGATCAGGCCGACCTCTTCTGCAAGGGGAATAAACTCCAGCGGCGCTACGCGGCCGCGCGTCGGGTGATTCCAGCGAAGTAGTGCTTCGAAGCCTGAGATGCGCTGTTCGTTCATGTCATAAAGCGGCTGATAATGCAGCTCGAATTCGTCGTCCTGCAGTGCTGTCCGTAAATCCGCCTCGAGCGCATGACGCGCCTCGAGCTCCGCCTCCATTTCCGGTGTAAAAAAACGCTCGCGTCCTCCGCCGGTATTCTTGGCGTGCGAAAGTGCCACTCCGGCATGCTTCAACAGAACATCCGTATCGACGCCGTCCTGCGGGCTGATGGCTACGCCCATCGACACACTGAGTTCGATCGGCTTCTCGCCCCGGAAAAACGGTTCAGACAGTTCTCTCCTGATCTGGTCGGCCAATGCGGTGACATTCCAGGGCTGCTGCTGTCCGCACTGAAGGATGGCGAATTCGTCTGAGCCGAGGCGCGCAAGTGCATTGTCGTCGCCGGCGCAGGCGCGCAGCCGGTTGGCGACTTTGCGCAAGATCTTGTCGCCAACGCTGACCCCGAGCGTATCGTTGACCGATTTGAACCGGTCAAGGTTCAGATGGATGAGAGCAATCTGCTCACCCGGTTTGCGTGCGGCCAAAGCTGCGTCCATACGCTCGCGAAAGCTTATGCGGTTTGGCAATCCCGTCAGCGGATCGTGGTGCGCCAGAAACGCAATGCGATCGGCGGCCTGCCGGTCCTCTGTGATATCGGCATGAATCGAGATGTTGCTTCCGTCGGGCAGCACGGTTACGACGCTCTGGATAATCCGGCCGTCATTCATCACCCACTCGCGGCGGCGAATGTGCCCATTCTCCAGGGTGATTTCGCGCGATGCTGTCCGTCCTTCCGACCGCTCCACGCCGCCGATCTTGGCAATCAGCGATGGGATCGATGCGCCTGCGACTGCATCGTCTTCCCTGAGGCCGAACAATTGACGGAAACGCGAATTGGACAGGGTCAGTCGTTGTTCTGTATCGAACACGCTGAGGCCGAGGGGGAGGTGATTAAGTACCGTTTCCAGTAGCTTCTGCAGTTCGCCAAAGTCTTCTTTGGCCGCAGCCAAGTCTGCGATCAGCTCCGCATTTTTGTCGATGGTCGCTGCTCGATCACGATAGGTTTCCAGGACCAGCGCGACCAGGCGTCGGTTATCGACGACCCCGTCTCTGTTAATCGCTTCCACACATTGGCGCTTGAGCAGCGCTTCAGCCTCCATAGCGACGATGCTCCCTCTTGCAGCGGCGGAGCAGAGGAGTACGGGGCTGTGTCAGGTGGCCTGATAGTGAGTTGCGAAGCGGCGCGCGCGACATGCTAGGGCATTCCCAAGGTGTCAAAAGGAAAATAAACTACACTTTAAAGTTGTTGTTTTGTCTATTTTATGCAGGAGGTCACAATCTCCCGGTCGTATTAATATTCGGTTGCAGTAGAAAATGATATATGGTTCGCACTATATTTATCTAGGGGTAAACCTCCGACGAAGGTTAACGGAACATTGCTGATCGCCGCTTTGTGATGGTGCGCTAATGAACGGTCACGGTTTGTCAATCATGGTTAATTTGGAATTAACAGCTTATTGACCGAATCCGCAAATCAGGTTATCGACCACCTATTAGTTCTGATTTTCCCCTGTTCGTATTGCGTACAAACATCATCGGTAATGCGGTGACTGGAGGTTTGTATGAGCCGTGTTTCACCCGTACTCGATACGTCGTATGCGTATCTCGCGACTCTTTCGAGACTGGATTCCAATGGCGACGGCGTGTTGAGCCGTGGCGAGCGTGCGGCTGATGAAAAGCCGGGTATTCTGACGGAGATGAGCCAAGCTGACGAGCCCCAAGAACTCGTGCCCAAGCTCTCCAACGGCGTACTTGCGTTCATGATGGGAACGCGACAGATCGGAAACTCCAACACTGGCTTGCAAGGCCAGGGGAGCACGTCCGACGTTCTGTATCGAAATACCTATGGCCAATACGATCTGGACATTGCTTCCTGATCGAATGCCATATCGACTGATGAGGAAGCCGACCGCCTGGTCGGCTTTTTCTTTGCCTGCTTTGCTTGGAACACGCTCACGCCGCATGCGTTGTGAATGAGAGCCAAAAGGAGGGAAGGCCATGAAATATCTGTTATCTCTTGTTTTTACCGGCGTTGTGGCGCTGACGGGTGCCGCCGTCGCACAGGACAAGCAGACGGCGGTTGCAAACTTCGTCGGAGCCGACGGCAAAGAGGATGGCCGCGCCCAGCTCACGGCAGCGGCGACAGGTGGCGTCCTCATCGAACTTGAAGTCTCGGGCCTCCCGGCCAACAAGTGGGTTGGCTTTCACGTGCATGCGACCGGCAAGTGCGATGCAGCCAGCCATCACGAATCCGCTGGCAAGCACTTCAACCCGACCAACGCGGAACACGGCCTCCTTGCAGCCAAGGGGCCGCATGCCGGGGATATGCCGAACCAGTATGTCGGACAGGATGGCGTCCTGAAGGCACAGGTGTTCGACGGGATGGTCTCGCTGGATGGCAAGGACAATGGTATCCGCGGTCGTGCCCTGATGATCCACGCCAACTCCGACGATTACCGAAGCCAGCCCTCCGGTGACGCCGGCGCGCGCCTGGCTTGCGCCGTCATCAAGTAGCCGATCGGCAGGTTTGAACCTGTAAAAGGCGGTCGCACATCCCTGCGGCTGCCTTTAAAGTATGGGCAGGTTCTTCTCGTCGAAGCTGGTCTTCACCCGGCCGAGAATATCGCGCCGCGCATCGTCCCATTCCACCGTCTTGGCCCAGTACCGCAGTGTCAACGTAACCTTGTCCGAGGTGACCGTCTCGATGAAGGCTTTCGGTGGCGGCGCAGTCTCCACGCGCGGATCGGCCTTGGCGATATCGGTGAGCGTCGCCACGGCGAGATCGATATTGTCGCTGGCCCGGATGTTGATCGTCAGGTCGTTCTTGCGCGTCTTCTCGCGGCTGTAATTGGTGATCGGCGTATTCCAGAGTGTCGAATTCGGCGCCAGCAGATAGAGCCCGTCGGCGGTACGAAACTCCGTGGCAAACAGCCCGATCTCGCGCACCGTCCCGGCAACGCTGCCCGTTGCGATATACTCGCCGACGCGGAAAGGCCGCAGGATGAGCAGCATGATCCCGGCGGCAATGTTCTGCAGCGTGCCTTGAAGAGCAAGGCCGATCGCCAGGCCGGCGGCACCAAGGGCGGCGATGATCGAGGCCGTCTGTACGCCGAACTGGCCAAGCACGGTGATGAAGACAAGGATCAGCAGAGCGTAATGCAGGACATTGGTGAAGAAGCGCGCCAGCGTCTCGTCGATACCGCGAACCCGTGAAATCCCCTCGAACGCCCAGCGGCTGACAAAGCTCGCCAGCACCCAGCCAAGGATCAGCAGGATGAGCGCGCCCAGGATGGAAAATGAATATTGCACCGCCAGCGCACTCGCCTGGTTGAGCGCCGTGCGGGTTGCCTCGATAGCTTCGTTTGCTTGTTCCATGATCTCGCCAAATGCTGAAAAAGAATGTCTGTCGAACCCGGTAGATGGGACAGAAGCCAGTCGCGTCAACCGCTTAACGCTTGACCTGTCAGCGAAGCGCAAGCACGAAGGGCGCATTTCCATTTGCATCGGCGCCACGCCCGATGCCTTTGACGGCGGCGATCAGCCGCCCTTTGCGGCCGAGAATTTCATCGCCGATCTCGATGATCCGCATGTTGGGCGTCGCGAATGGAGAGGCGACGCGCAGGCGTTGCGCCAGCGCCACTTCGTCCTGATCCGGCACCAGCGAAAGCGTCGCCACCAAGGCCGCTGCCGGCGAGCGCGAGACGCCCATCCAACAGTGAACGAGCAATGGCGCGGTCTGGTCCCAGCTGTCGGCGAAGTCGATAATTTCGCGCACGTGTTTTTCATCGGGCGCCACCAGATTGCCGGTGCCCTTGAAGGTGATGTCGTTCATGTTGAGCAGCAGATGCCTATGCGCCTGGATCACCGCAGGGCGATGAAAGCTCTGCTCCTTGGCCATCAGACTGATCATCTCGACGGCACGATGCCGCACGGCCATCTCGGCGATCCGCGCAAGTGGCGCAACGACGATCGACGCCATCAGTGGCCCCGCATCGCGTCGATCGCCGCGAAGCGCTCGCAAAACAGTCTCTGCGCCTCGATCGCGGGCAGGGGCGTGAGCATCAGCATGTCCTTGGTGATGCCGCGCGGCTGGCCGAAAAGCTTCTGCGCCTCCGATGCGCTGAAACCCGCGAGCTGCGACGCCTCGAAGAACGCCGCGATCGTATCCGCCTTCTTGATGCTGTCCTTGAGATCGCGCGCGGCATGCGGCGGCAGGCCGAACCGCAGGTGGATCGCCGCCTCCAGCCGTTTCTCCACCGTCTTGTAGCCGCCGCCAACCACGGATTTGAACGGAGAGATCATGTCACCGATCACATACTCCGGCGCATCGTGCAGCAACGCCATTAGGCATTGATCCGGCGTCGTCTCGTTCAGACGGCGGAAGATCTCCTCGACGACAAGGCTGTGCTGGGCAACGGAGAAGGCATGATCGCCCGAGGTCTGCCCGTTCCAACGCGCAACGCGCGCCAGACCATGGGCGATGTCGCTGACCTCTACGTCGAGCGGTGAAGGATCGAGCAGGTCGAGCCGTCGTCCGGAAAGCATGCGCTGCCAGGCGCGTGGAACCTTGCCAGTCAAGCGCTGGCCTCGTCGGAGGAAGCGGGAAACACCAGGCCCGACCATGAGGGCAGCGCCACGGTCACCGTGATATCGCCGGCAAGCAGCGGCGTGCCGGATGCCATGGCTTCGCCGGCGCGGTCGATGCGGATGATCGCCAGGCCGTTGCAGCCGGAAACCGAGCCGAGCGTGCCCACGGGCTTGCCCGAAGCAATGATCTCGGTGCCGGAAGCCGGCAAAGGCTCGGCGCTGTTGACGGTCACGACACGACGGCGCGCCGTTCCACGGTGCTGCATGCGTGAGACAACCTCCTGGCCGACATAGCAGCCCTTGCGAAACGACAGGCCGCCGTTGAGGTCCATGAGCACGTCATGCGGAAAGGCGTCCTGCAGCGCATAGTCGGCGCCTGAAGTGACGACACCGTGGGCCGCGCGCAGGCTATCGTAAGCGGACAGATCGTCGGTGCCGTTTTCACCCGGCGTGCGAAACAGCGGAATTCCAGCCTTGGCGAAACGGCTGTCCTGAAAACCGTGCGCGGTATCGTCGCCCCACGAAACCGTCACGCCATCGCCAGCGGCAGCAAGTGTGACTGCGGCGCGCAGCTTGTACATCGTCAGCCGTTTCAGCAGGGCATCGCGCTGCGCTTGATCGGTCTCGATCACGAAATCGTCGCCGTCGCGCCAGATCATGAAGTCGAACAGGATCTTGCCCTGCGGCGTCAACAACGCGCCCGGTCGTGCTTCGTCGGCGGCAAGCGAGACGATATCCGTGGTAATCAGGTTCTGCAGGAAGGACTGCGCTTCGGTGCCGCTCACCCGAATGAGCGCGCGGTCTTTCAGAAATACGGCTGGCATGGGCGCACCTGTCGCTGTGTTGTCGCTCAGAAATATGTCTTCAGGGCAGGGATCGCAAGCGTCAGTCGCCGGCGGTGAAGAACTTCCATTTGCCGTCGGCGGTGATGCCGAGGCGATAGAAGTTATAGCCACCGAACTCCTGCATGTCGGAGAGGTCGCCTGCCGTGACGATGCGCAGTAGTTCGACACGCTCCGGCGCCGTCAGCTTCTTCAGGTCTTTTTCGGCGAAATAGGGCCAGACATACATCTCGTCCGCCGTACCCTGGCCGACATGGACAAAACCGGTGGAGATGACGTCGAGAATGATCGCCAGGATCTCGTCGCCGTCCGGATCGCCGGAGAGATCCTTCAGCGCGCCGATCGGGTCGTCGGTTGGTTCGCCGACGGTGACCTGCGTCTGCGTCGCGCCACTGCCGATCAAGGGGCGCAGCCGCTCGAGATCGCCCGAAGCCGCCGCCTCGACGATCTGCTCGCGCATGTGCCGCACCGGTTCGGGCACCTTGCTGATATCGTAGATCACTTCGACAGGCTTGGAATCGTCCTGCGCGCCAGGCGTCGTATCAGGGCTCTGGCCAGCAGGCTTGCCAGTCACAGGACCGGGCGAGGGTACGCCCGAGGATGCATTCGGGGCTGCCGGCTTGTCGCTGGAGGATGGGCTGTCGGAAGCGCCGGGCGTCTTCTGCAGTTCGGAAAGCGCAAACGCAGCCGGTGCGCTCATCAGACTGCCGGCACCGAGGGTGATTGCAAGCAAAAGCGGCGCCATCGCGGGCCGCGAAGCATTGGTCCTATCGGTGCGCATAAAACTCTCTGTGCTGTTATTGCAGGGTGCGAGTCGGAGAAAACTCACCGGCCAGCATGCGTTCACGCAACGATTCCAGCAAGGCCTCTGCACTGACTTCGCCGTGAAGGCGAATGGTTTCCCGAAGGGCATGGATGATCGCCGTGTCGGCAATGATCTCAGGCTCGATGCCATCTGCCATGCCGTCGGCCCAGGCTTCGTTATGGTACTCCAGCGCCGCCTGCATCTTTTCGTGGACGATCATGTCGTCGATGTCGTTGAGGCTCGGTTCCATTATTTCTTCCTCGAACTGCATGCCTTACTGCCTGGTTAACAACTCTATCAGCCTTTTCCCAAAACGACACGTGCGCCAGTGAAAAGAGGTTAATTTATCGTTAATTTCCAAAGCGTGACGTAATTTCGGTCGTCAGTGTTGCGCCTTCGTTACGGTAGCGCTCTTCTGCCATGATCGCAGCCGGCGTGCAATCTGTATAAACGGAGGCGAAGGCACGGTAGCCGCGATTGAAGGCCGCCGTCAGTTTCTCTTTCCGCTGCGGCTCGTCTTTCGCTTCGGAATCAAGCAGTTGCTGCATCCGAAGTCGCCATTCCTCGCCGTTTTCCGCTTTGCATAGCGTCCTGAGATAGTGCACCGATCCGAGAACCTCGGCGAGGCGCGCTAACTTGTCGTCATACGGTGCCACTACCGGTTTTGGATCAGTGGTCTGTGTCGGCACGTCTTTAGGTTGGCCTTGCGCCAATGCGAAAGCCGGAGCGACAGACAGAGCGCCGAAAACTATAGACAGGAACGCGCGTCGAACGGGAATCATTGCGGTATTGGATACCCTGATGGTGACGGGAACAAGGTACGGCGCTGCATTTCCCCTTGCTTATTCTTCGCCGCGTGCAAGCCGTTCGGCGCATGCGAGCACGCTCGGCGGCGTTGGCAGGCGGCGAATTTCCTCGATCGTGAACCATCCGAGATCCGCCGCATCGTCGGCAGCGACGGCAACCGCCTCCACGTCGGCCTCCACGCGGAAAACCGAAAGAAGGAAATGGCTGCTCAAATGGCCGTCGGCATCATGCTGCTTCAGGTCGTATGTTGCAAAGATCCGCGGATTGCGGGCCTTGATGCCGGTCTCTTCCTCGAACTCCCGCAGCGCGGTGTCGTCAGGCGTCTCGCCAGCTTCGGCGCGGCCACCCGGAAAGGCATACATGTCGGCCGAAGGGGGATTGCGGCGGAGCACAAGCAGGAACCGCCCGTCTCGCTCGAGAATGCCGGAGGATGCCGCTGTTGGAAGAGAACTCATGACGTTGCCGTTTGTTGCTTGCCGATGGCTCTCGCCGCGTGGCTATCTCTTGCACGCCGGACGATCGGTGCGGCGATTCGAAGGGAGCCTGAGTGACCTATATCATCTACGCCGCCGCCGCCCTCTTCGAAATCGGCGGATGTTTCGCCTTCTGGGGATGGCTGCGGCTGGAAAAGCCGATCTGGTGGCTCGTCCCAGGGCTGGTTGCGCTCGCCCTGTTCGCCTGGCTGCTGACCTTCGTGCCGAGCGAAACGGCGGGCCGTACCTTCGCGGCCTATGGAGGCATCTATATCGTCGCCTCGCTGATCTGGCTCTGGCTCGTCGAGAACCGGGTGCCGGATCGTTGGGACATATCCGGGGCGCTGGTCTGCCTGTGCGGCACCGCCATCATCCTGTTCGCGCCGAGAGGCTGAACCGGTCTTGACCACATCGGGGCAGGGTGCAAATACATGCCTATGTGTGGACGCTATGCCCTGACCATATCGCCTGAGGAACTGAAGGAAATACTCGGCGTTCTCGACCTCGAGGATTTTCCCGCGCGCTTCAACATCGCGCCTACCCAGCCGATTCTGGTGGTGATGTCAGGTGAAGGGCAGGAGCACGGCAGCAACCTGCCGGACCGGCGTGCGTTGCTGGTGCGCTGGGGCTTTACGCCCGGCTGGGTCAAGGATCCCAAGCAGTTTCCTCTGCTGCTCAATGCCCGCTCCGAGACCGCGATCGGCAAGGCATCGTTCCGCGCGGCCATGCGCCACCGCCGCGTGCTGGTTCCCGCCTCCGGCTTCTACGAATGGCATCGCCCGTCGAAGGAGAGCGGTGAGAAGTCGCAGGCCTACTGGATCAAGCCACGCCACGGCGGCGTCGTGGCCTTTGCCGGGCTGATGGAGACGTGGTCGTCGGCGGATGGCTCGGAGGTCGATACCGGCGCCATTCTGACGACCGCGGCCAACGCCGCCATCCGCCCGATCCATGATCGCATGCCAGTCGTCATCAAGCCGGAGGATTTCGCCCGCTGGCTCGACTGCAAGACGCAGGAACCGCGCGAGGTCGCCGATCTGATGCGGCCGATCGACGAGGACTTCTTCGAGGCGATCCCCGTCTCCGACAAGGTCAACAAGGTCGCGAACATGGGCGCCGATCTGCAGACGCCGGTGGCGATCGAAAAGCCGCTGCCGCCGGCAGACAAGAAGAAGCCGGATGACGGCCAGCTCAGCTTCTTCTGATCCGATATCCCGCCTTTCGCTCACATCCGGAAAATCACATGTTCTCCATCTCGGCCGCCCTGTCCGGCTTCTTCCTTGGTGCCTCGCTCATCATCGCCATTGGCGCACAGAATGCCTTCATCCTGCGGCAGGGACTGCTGCGCTCTCACGTCTTCGTCCTGTGCCTGATCTGTGCGCTCTCCGACGCACTGCTGATTGCCGCCGGCGTCGCGGGTCTGGGCACACTGGTCTCGCAGTCCCCGATGCTGATCAATGCCGTCAGCCTTGGCGGCATGCTGTTCCTCGGGACCTACGCGTTCATGGCATTCAAGCGGGCGCTGCATCCCGGTGCGATGCAGACCGGAAATCCCGAGCCGCTTGGGCTAAAGTCGGCGGTGGCGACCTGTGTCGCGTTCACCTTCCTCAATCCGCACGTCTATCTCGACACGGTGGTGCTGCTCGGCAGCCTGTCTTCGGCATATGTCGGGGCGGATCGCGTGGCCTACGGAGCCGGCGCGGCGATCGCATCGTTCGTCTGGTTTTTCGGATTGGGATATGGTGCGCGGCTGTTGCAGCCGGTATTCGCGAAACCCGCCGCATGGCGGGTTCTCGACGTGCTGATCGGCATCGTCATGGCACTGCTGGCTCTCAGCCTCGGCGCCCGATTCGTGACCGCTTGATCAGGCGACTTTCTTCGTCAGCGCAGGCTTGCTCTTCAGCATCAGGGCTGCGGCAAGAACGGCCTTGAGGCCGAGTGGCCGGTAGTGTGCGCTGAGATCGGTCTTTGCAGGCTGTTCCGCGCTTGTCTTTGTCGGGGTCACAATACTCTCCTTAAGTGCTTTCCCTAGACTCTTATAATTATTGCTCTTTTGTCTAAAATAGCGACAAAATCTAGGCAGCGCTCTTCAGGATTTGTATCGACAAACTACAATTCGCGATCTGTGATCGGCGCGCAACAGTCGAGGGTGCGTCGCCGTTCGCTCAGATATGACGGCCCATGTCGTCTTCGCCGACACCGGGTTCCTCGATCGTCAACGTCCCGTACTTGCGCTTCCACTTGCGCGCACCGAAGGGAAGAGTGAGCAGGTAGATCACTGCCGTCACCGACATGACCTCCCAGGTGAAGCTCGACAGCATCGCGACATAGATCACCACGCCGAGCATCATCGGCAGCACCAGATCGCGCCTGAGCTTGCTGCCCTCCGACTTGCCGGACCACACCGGCAGCCGGCTGATCAGCAGGAAGGCGATGAGGACCGTGTAGGCGGCGGAGAGATAGCCGAAGGTCTTGTCGGTGGTGATGCCGAGGAAGCCAAGATAGACCGGCAGCAGCACCAGCATGGCGCCCGCAGGGGCAGGCACGCCGACGAAATACTCCGACTGCCAACTCGCCTTGTTCTCGCGCTCCGACATGACGTTGAAGCGCGCCAGGCGTAGCCCGGCGGCAATGGCGTAGATCAGCGCGGCGATCCAGCCAAGCGAGCGGGCCTGATCCAGCGCGAAGACGTAAAGCACCAGCGCGGGCGCCACGCCGAAATTGACGATATCGGCCAGCGAGTCCATCTGCGCGCCGAACTTCGACGTCGCCTTCATCAGCCGCGCGATACGGCCGTCTATGCCGTCGAGAAAGGCGGCGACGAGAACCATGCCGACGGCAAGTTCGTAGCGGTTCTCGAAGGCGAGGCGAATGCCGGTCAGGCCGGCGCAGATCGCCAGGATGGTGATGAGATTGGGAATGACCAGCCGCATCGGGATCTCGCGAAGCCGCGGACCGCGGCCCGAATCATCCGGCGGGCCATTGGGCTCGAAAGGCGGGAAGGGCGTTTCCATGGTCGCGCTCCAATCGTTCGGTTAGGCGCGGCGGCTGACGACCGGGCCCTTGGCGGAGCCGAACTCGGCCAGCACCGTTTCGCCGGCAATCGCGGTCTGCCCGAGCGTCACGCGCGGCTGCGCACCGGCTGGCAGGAACACGTCGAGGCGAGAGCCGAAGCGGATCAGGCCGAAGCGCTCGCCGGCATCCAGCGGCTCGTTGGCATTGGCCCAGCAGAGAATGCGGCGTGCCACGAGACCGGCTATCTGCACGACGCCGATCTGGCCATGCGCCGTCTCGATAACGAGGCCGTTGCGCTCATTGTCTTCGCTGGCCTTGTCGAGCTCGGCGTTGACGAAGCTCCCGGAGCGATAGTTGATGCTGACGATGCGGCCGCGCATCGGCGCGCGGTTCACATGGCAGTTGAAGACGTTCATGAACACGGAGATGCGCAGCATCGGCAGGGAGCCGAGGTTGAGTTCGGCTGGCGGCACGACCATCTGCACGGACGACACCTTGCCGTCGGCGGGCGAGATCACGAGATCGTCGTCCTGCGGCGTCATGCGCTCGGGATCGCGGAAGAAGTAGGCGCACCACAGCGTCAGGATCAGGCCGACCCAGAAGAGCGGCTTGAAGATCCAGCCCAGAATGAGGGAGGCCACGAAGAAGGCCGCGATGAAGGGGTAACCTTCCTTGTGCACCGGAACGATCGTGTTGCGTACCGTATTGAACAAGCTCATGTATGCCGCGCTCCTAGCGTTTCCTGTCTCCGCTGGTTACAGGGAAACATTCCTCGGGGCAATCCTGATGCCCCCTCATGCACATCTATGGCAGGATCCGGCTGGTTAAAGGCCCGGAATCGCGCGCAAAAGCTCAGCTCGCCGGGGTCAGCCGGTTCACCACGCCGAGATCATCGCTCTCGCGCACCTGCTTCAGATGCTCTTCCGCCTGGGTCGCCTCGCGCTGGCGGCTCCACATCGAGGCATAGAGGCCGTTCTTCAAAAGCAGCTCTGCATGCGTGCCGCGCTCGGCGATCTCGCCGCTCTTCAGCACGATGATCTCGTCGGCGCCGATCACCGTCGACAGGCGGTGGGCGATGACGAGGGTGGTCCGGTTCTTCGACACGATGTCGAGCGCCGCCTGGATTTCGCGTTCGGTGGTGGTGTCGAGCGCCGAGGTCGCTTCGTCGAGGATCAGGATCGGCGGCGCCTTCAGGATGGTGCGGGCGATCGCCACGCGCTGCTTCTCGCCGCCCGAAAGCTTCAGCCCGCGCTCGCCGACCATGGTGTCGAACCCTTCCGGCAGAAGGTCGATGAAATGGGCGATCTGGGCGATTTCGGCGGCCGTCTTGACCTCCGTCTCGCTGGCGCCCGGCCGGCCGTAGCGGATGTTGTAGGCGACCGTATCGTTGAACAGCACCGTATCCTGCGGCACCATGCCAATCGCCGTGCGCAGGCTCTTCTGTGTGACCTCGCGCACGTCCTGTCCATCGACGGTGATCGAGCCGCTCTGAATGTCGTAGAAGCGATAGAGCAGCCGCGACATGGTCGACTTGCCGGCGCCCGATGGGCCGACGACGGCCACGGTCTTCCCAGCCGGCACCTCGAACGAGATGCCCTTCAGGATCGGCCGCGCCGGATCATAGGCGAAATGCACGTCCTTGAAGGAGATGGCACCCTGCTGGATGTTCAATTCCCTGGCGTCGGGCGCATCCTTGACCTCGGCCTGCACTTCGAGAAGATCGAACATCTGCTCAATATCGGTCAGACCCTGGCGGATTTCGCGATAGACGAAGCCGATGAAGTTCAGCGGCACAGAGAGCTGCAGCAGCATGGCGTTGACAAACACGAAGTCGCCCACGGTCTGCTCGCCTCGCTGCACGGCCAGCGCCGAGAGAATGAGCATCACTGTCGTGCCGAGCCCAAAGATCACGCCCTGGCCGAAGTTCAACCAGCCGAGGGACGTCCAGACGCTGGTCGCCGCCTTCTCGTAGCGTTCCATCGAGGCGTCGAAGCGCTTGGCTTCCATATCCTCGTTGCCGAAATATTTGACGGTCTCGAAGTTGAGCAGCGAATCGATCGCCTTGGTGTTGGCGTCCGTGTCGCTGTCGTTCATCGTCTTGCGGATCGAGATGCGCCAGTCGCTGGCCCGGATGGTGAACCAGATATAGGCCCAGACGGTGAAGGCTGTCACGGCCAGATAGGAGAAGCCGTAACCCCACCAGAAGATCACCGCCGTCAGCAGGAATTCGATCAGCGTCGGCACCGAGTTCAGGATGGTGAAGCGGACGATCGTCTCGATGCCCTTGGTACCGCGCTCGATGATGCGCGACAGGCCACCCGTCTTTCGCTCGAGATGGAAGCGCAGCGACAGCTGGTGCATGTGCACGAATGTCTTGAAGGCCAGCTGGCGCACGGCGTGCTGGCCGACGCTGGCAAACAGTGCGTCGCGCAGCTGGTTAAGCGCAAGCTGGATCAGCCGGGTGAGGTTGTACGCGATGACAAGCGCCGTCGCGCCGATGAACAGATCGGGCACCTTGCCGGCCAGATCCATCTTGCCATTCAGCGCGTCCGTCGACCATTTGAAGAAGTAGGGAACGAGCAGCAGCACGAACTTCGAGACCAGCAGATAGATCGCCGCCCAAACGACCCGCATCTTCAGGTCGGCGCGTCCCGTCGGCCACATGTAGGGCCACAGGTTGAGTAGCGTCTGCATAAGATTGGAATCAGAAACCGTCTTGCCGTTTGCCATGCATGTCTCCGGCCCGCGGAGGGCTCTGGTCGTGTCGTGTTGCCGGCAGAAGGGAAGGGGTGGCGCAGCGCTTGGAGCCGCCGCCTGATGATATCGCCGTGTCCGCCAAATAGGGCGTCGGCAGGATCAATGCAACAGATGGATGTCGCGGGAATGACAACGGCCGGCAATCATGTCGATGCCGGCCGTTTTGTCTGGGATAGCCTAGAGGTGTTCGCCCGAAAGACGCTTGCGATGCATCTCTTCGGCATTCGGCAGCGCATCCTTCGGCAGGCCGAAGACCTGACCCGGGAGAATACGATCCGGGTTGACGATCTTGTCCTCGTTGGCGACGTAGATCGTCGTGTAGCGCACACCCGCGCCGTAGATACGGCGTGAGATCTGCCACAGCGTATCGCCACGGCGGATGATCACGGTTTCCTTGCTCTCCTGCAGCGGCGCCTGCTCGATTGTTGCCGGTCCGGTGTCGCCGCTGGCCACTTCGTTGGTGGCTGGTGCGGCCGGAGCTGCCGGCGGTGCCGTCAGCTCGGCGATCATCGCGCCGAGCTTGCTCAGCGCCGCGCCGATCGAATTGGCATCGCGCGGCAGGGCCTGCAGTGTCTTCAGAGCGTTGTTCGCCATCAGCGACGCTGCGCCAGCACGCTCCTTGAAGTCCGCGGTGGCATCGACCGCCGCCCGGAAGTCGACGATCGACTTCAGCGCGAACTCGTTGGCTGACCGCGCTGCTGCCAACTGCTCGTTGCCGGGCATCTTGCCATCGCTGAACAGGCCGCTCAAAAGGGCGAACGCCTTGGCCGCATCGTTCTTCAGCTTGCCGAGTGCACCTTCGTCGAGCGACACCATCGGCGCGGTATTGTTGCTCGCTGCACCGCTCTGCGCGGCGACGGTCACCTGGTTGCCCGCAGGGCGGTTGAAGTTGACCGAGGCGCGAACCAGAACCTTGCCGGCAGCATCAACGACATCGACGCGGATCTTGTGGTCGCCGACCGCAAGCGGCATGACGCCGTCGATGACGAAGTGGCCATCGGCGCCAGCCTTGGCTTTGCCGATCAGCTTGTCGTCGGCATAGCCGAACACGTTGGCGGACGGCTTGGCCGTGCCAGCAACGAAGATCTTGTCGCCCTCGATCTCGACGGCGTTGACCATCACATCCGCTGCTGCGGTTGCAGGCGCGTTGGCCGGTGCAGTCGCGCCATCGGCCGGCGTGGTCGCCGGCGTCTGCGGCGTAGCGGACGCTTGGTCAGCCGGTGCGGCATTGTCGGCAGCAGGCGGCGTTATACCAGGCGCGGTGATGATGCGGCTGGCGGTGCCGGGCTTCGACACCATGGCCAGCAGCTGCGAGGCATTGCCGTCCTTCGGAATGGAGATCGTTGCGATTTCTTCCGAGAGCAGGACCTTTCCGTCCTTGCCGGTGGTGCGCAGCTGCAACTGATGATCGCCGCCCGCGAGCGGATTTTCCAGAACGGCTGCAAAGTCGCCGCTGGTGCCGACATCCGTCCCCATCAGCACCTTGTTGCCATCGAGAATTTCCAGCTTGCTCTCCGGCTCGGCCGAGCCGGCGATGACGGTGGAGCCATCGGGCTCGACACGCAGGACATCGAAGGTCGGCAGTTTCGGACCGGCAGGCGCCGGTGCGGCGGCATTGTCGGATGTCTGGTTGCCCGCAGGTGCCGCAGGCTCGGGCGCGCCTGTCAGCGCGGCCTCCGCCTTGGCGATCGCCGCTGCGGCATCGGCTATGTTCTCTGGCAGCGCCTGGATGATGGCGAGCGCCTTGGCCGCGCCTTCCTTGGCCTTCTGAACTGCGGCTGCAGTGATCGGATTTGTGCCTTCGGGTGCTGCGAAATCGACCAGCGCCTGGAGCGCGCCGATTGTCTTGGTCTTGGCACTTGCAAAAACGTCGTCGGTCGGACCCTTGCCGTCGGCAAACAGCGCCTTAAGTTCCGTAAGCGCCTGGCCTGCTGCCGTTGTCAGGCCGCCAAGCTTCTGCGCCGTTGCCGCGTCATCCGGTGCGGTCTGGCGGGATGTCTTGGCGGATTCGGTAACGGTATTCTTGACCTCGGAGCCTGCCTGATTGATTGCGTCGCCAACCTTCGTGCCGTCGCCGCTGATACGCGGCATGACGACGAACACCATCAACAGAATTGCGATTACAAGCACTGCAAAGGCCAGCAAGCCGGCACGGTTTTTCATCATCAGGTCTCCCCAGGCGGCAATCTTGCCAGACTTCCTGAAATTGCTAGCGATTCCCGTTGCTTTGCACAAGCAGTCAAAGTAGCCGAGTAAACGTAGGACGTAGGTTTTCCGTCATTTTTCTTGACTGGACGCAGAGAGAATAGTTGTTTGCCCCTATGACAGATCAATCTCATTCCATTCGCTCCATTTGTGTTTATTGCGGTTCGCGTCCCGGTAGCGATCCCAGCCACATGGCCGCCGGCCGCGCGCTCGGCAAGGAAATTGCCGATTATGGCCTGCGCCTGATCTACGGCGGCGGCACCAAGGGGATCATGGGGGCGGTTGCGAGCGGTACGCTCTCGAACGGCGGCCAGGTGACCGGTATCATTCCCGAGTTCCTGATCGACATGGAGGCGACCCGCCATTCCCTCGGCCAGCTCAACGAGCTGATTGTAACGCCTGACATGCATGCGCGCAAACATACGATGTTCGAACGCTCGGATGCCTTCGTGGCGCTGCCGGGTGGTATCGGCACGCTGGAAGAGATCATCGAGATCATGACCTGGGCGCAGCTCGGCCGGCACGAAAAGCCGATGATCTTCGCCAATATCAACGGCTTCTGGGATCCGATGATGGAGCTGCTGCGTCACATGACGGATGAGGGCTTCATCCACACCGCCCACCGCGTCCAGCCGCTCGTCATCGACACCGTCGCGGAGATCATCCCGGCGATCATGGCCCAGGCCGCCGAACTGGCAAACGATCGCGACGGCGAAGAAGCCGTGATCTCGAAGATGTAGGAGAGGGGGCTTCAGCGCCCCCGACTGCCCCGCAGCATCGACCAGCTGTAGAGAAACAACCCCGCCCAGATCAACGGGAATGCAATCATCCGCGCCGTGCCGAGCGGTTCCTTAAACACGAAGACCGCGATCAGGAAGATCATCGTCGGCGCGATATACTGCATGATGCCGATGGTCGACAGCTTCAGCAGCTTGGCGCCGTTGGCATAGATCATCAGCGGTACGGCCGTCACCAGGCCGCAACCGAGCAGCAGGGCGGTATCGACCCAGCCGGTGCGGTAGAAATGGCCTTCGCCGCTGCCGAGTTCGAGATAGACGATGTAGAAGAACGCCGGAACGCTGAGGATCAGCACTTCGAGGAAGAAGCCCTGGTTCGGGCCAAGCGGCAGCGTCTTGCGCAGCAGAGCGTAGAAACCCCAGGAGATCGTCAGCGTCAGCGATACCCACGGTACGTGACCGCTGTCGACGGCGAGGATCACCACCGCAAGCCCCGCCAGCACGATCGCCGCGATCTGCACCGGCCGCAGCCTTTCCTTGAGCACCACGGCGCCCAGGAAGATGCTGAACAGCGGATTTATGAAATAGCCGAGCGCCGCATCGAGCGAGTGACCAGCGCCGATCGCCCAGACATAGGTGCCCCAGTTCACCGTGATCAGCGCGGCCGTCACCCCCGCCATTGCCAGCAGGCGCGGCGAACGCAGGGCAATCCTGACATCCCCGGTGCGCCCGAGCACGATCAGCACGAGTCCGGCGAGCGGCAGCGACCAGACGATGCGGTGCGCGATCACCTCGGCCGGCGAAATATGCGCCACGGCCTTCATATAGATCGGCAGGAAGCCCCAGAGCAGGTAGGCCGCCAGCGCAAAGGCAAAGCCGCGCGGGCTGTCTTCGTTCTTGGCGAGCGGCAGGGTTGCATCGGCAGACATTGGGTGTTTCCATTATGATTCTGATTGACATGCCGATTATCGCAACGGCCATGAATAGGCCAATTCATTTCATTGAACCGATATTCTATCTCCTTGAACCACAGGGATACGCTCATGGATGAAGCCGATCTGGCAATCTGCCGACAGGCATTCGCAATTCAGATGCTGGCAAAGGCCGGCATCCGTCACGATGAAGCATTGCTGGCCGCCTTTTCCCAAGTCCCGCGCGAGCGCTTTCTCGGCCCGCCGCCATGGAAGATGCGCGACTGGAACCGTTACGTGGATGTCCCGTCAAGCGATCCCGTCGTTCTCTACCAGGACGCGCTCTTCGCGCTGCAGGCCGAGCGTCACGTCAACAACGGCAGCCCCAGCCTGCATGCGCGGGGACTGCATCGGCTTAAGTTGCGCGAAGGCGAGACTGTCTGCCACATCGGCGCCGGCAGCGGTTATTATACCGCGATCATTGCGCGCCTCGTCGGGCGCTCCGGCCGCGTTGTCGCCGTCGAGTTCGACGAGGATCTGGCCCGTCAGGCCGTCCGAAATCTGGAGGACTACGAGAACGTCGAGGTGATCCACGGCAACGGTCTCGAATGGCCAAGCAAAGAAACGGATGCCATCTACGTCAATTTCGCGCTGCACTATCCTGCGCTGCCCTGGATCGAGAAGCTCTCGACCGGCGGGCGTCTGCTGTTTCCGCTCGGTACGCCGGCCATGGGGGCGGGAGGCAAGCTGCTCGGCTCGACGTCGCAGGCCGGTCTCTTTCTCTTTCAGCGACAGGATGCCGGTTTTAGCGCGCAACATCTGCAGCCAGTGAGCTTCGTCTGGGGCGAGGGGATCGCCGGTGACATCGCCACCTACGCCGCGCTGGAAAAAGCCTTCCGCTCAGGCGGACTGAGCCGCATCTACGGGCTGCGCTGGAAGGCTGAAAGGACGGAGGACGAGTGGTACTCCCAAAAGCATTGGGGCCTCGTCGCATCCGCCCTTCACTGACTGGGCCTATTCGGCGGCGATCTTGCCTGCCAGCTGCCGGTTCTTCATCAGCTTGTAGATCACCGAGTCCATCAGCGCCTGGAACGAGGCGTCGATGATGTTCTCCGACACGCCGACCGTCCACCAGCGCACGCCGTCGCTGTCGGTGGATTCGATCAGGACGCGGGTGATCGCCTCCGTGCCGCCATTGAGGATACGGACCTTGAAGTCGGCCAGCTCAAGATCGTCGATCTCGTGCTGGTACTTGCCGAAGTCCTTGCGCAGCGCGAGGTCGAGCGCGTTGACCGGGCCATCGCCTTCCGCCACCGACATCACGGTGTGACCGTCGATACCGAGCTTCACGACGGCCTCGGACACGATCTTTACCTGCCCATGCAGGTCGAACCGGCGCTCGACCATCACCCGAAAGCCCTCGACCGAGAAGAATTCCGGGATCGTGCCGAGCGTGCGCCGCGCCAGCAGCTCGAAACTGGCATCCGCGCCCTCATAGGCATAGCCCGATGCCTCCCGATCCTTGACGATTGAAATCAGCCGGTCGAGCTTCGGATCGTCCTTGCCGACCTCGATGCCGCGCCGCTTCAGTGCATTGATGAAATTCGCCTTGCCGCCCTGGTCCGACACCATGACCTTGCGCAGATTGCCGACGCTCTCGGGCGTCACATGTTCGTAGGTGCGTGGGTCCTTCAGCAGCGCCGAGGCATGGATGCCGGCCTTGGTGGCGAAGGCGGACGCGCCGACATAGGGCATCTGGTGGTCGGGCGAGCGGTTGAGCAACTCGTCGAAGGCATGCGACAGTCGCGTCAGGTTCAACAGCCGCTCCGGGTCGATGGCGGTCGTGAAGCGCGAGGAATAGATTTCCTTCAGCGCCAATGTCGGGATAAGCGTCACCAGATTGGCGTTGCCGCATCGCTCGCCGATGCCGTTGAGCGTTCCCTGGATCTGCCGCACGCCGGCCTCGACGGCGGCCAGCGAATTGGCGACCGCCTGGCCGGTATCGTTATGCGCATGGATGCCAAGACAGTGCCCCGGAACGCCCGAAGCGACGACCGCCTCGACGATCGCGCGGATCTCCGGCGGCTGCGTGCCGCCATTGGTGTCGCAGAGCACCACCCAGCGCGCGCCGGCATCATGCGCCGCCCTGGCGCAGGCGATCGCATAATCCGGATTGGCCTTGTAGCCATCGAAGAAATGCTCGCAATCGACCATCGCCTCCTTGCCCGCGGCGACCACCGCCTTGACGCTCTCCGAAATGCTCTCGAGGTTTTCCTCGTTCGAACAGCCGAGCGCCACCTTGACGTGATAGTCCCAGCTCTTCGCGACAAGACAGATCGCATCGCTCGTGGCCTGCAGCAGGCTGTTGAGCCCCGGATCGTTGGAGGCGGAAACGCCGGCGCGCTTCGTCATGCCGAAGGCAACGAAAGAAGCGTTGCGGGTGCGCTTTTCGGTAAAAAAGGCCGTATCCGTCGGGTTCGCGCCGGGATATCCGCCCTCGACATAGTCGAGGCCGAACTCGTCGAGCATACTGGCGATGGCGATCTTGTCCTCGACCGAAAAATCGATGCCGGGCGTCTGCTGCCCGTCGCGCAAAGTTGTGTCGAAGAGATAGATGCGGTCTTTCATGTGTTTCCTCCCGGTAGTCGGGTCAATTGTCATCGTTTGCGTTGGCGCCGGTGGCCCCCTCATCCGGCTGCCGCCACCTTCTCCTCGATGGGGAGAAGAGATTCGCCGCGGCCTGTCACTCACACAGCAAAGCTACTGTCGGAGCGATGCCCGTGCGTCACCCCTTCTCCCCACCGGGGAGAAGGTGCCGATAGGCGGATGAGGGGGCCACGATCGCTTTAGATCGCTTATCTCTTTCCCGCGAACCGATCCGTCGCCCGGATCAGCTGATCCAGGATCCCCGGCTCCGAAAAGGCGTGCCCGGCGCCCTCGATCAGGTGCAAATCCGCCTTCGGCCAGGCCTTGTGCAATGCCCAGGCGTATTTGGCCGGGCACGGCATGTCGTAGCGCCCGTGCACGATCACCCCTGGAATATCCTTGAGCTTGTGCGCGTCGCGCAAAAGCTGGCCTTCTTCCATCCAGCCGGCGTTGACGAAGAAGTGGTTCTCGATGCGCGCGAAGGCATAGGCGAATTCGGCCTCCTCGAATTTGCCGCTGGTCGAGGGCTCCGGCAGCAGCGTGATCGTTTCGCCTTCCCAGATGCTCCACGCCTTGGCGGCCTCCAGCCGCACCGCCTTGTCGTCATGCGTCAACCGGCGGTGATAGGCATGCATCATCTCGTGGCGCTCCTCCGGCGGGATCGGCGCGATGACGCGCTCCCACTTGTCGGGAAACATTTCCGAGACACCAAACTGATAGTACCAGTCGAGTTCGGCCTTGGTCAGCGTATAGATGCCGCGCACGATCAGCTCCGACACGCGCTCCGGATATGTTTCGGCGTAGGCCAGTGCCAGTGTCGAGCCCCAGGAGCCGCCGAACACCTGCCACTTGTCGACGCCGCCCATCTCGCGCAGCCGCTCGATATCGGCCACCAGATGCCATGTAGTGTTGGCGCTGAGATCGGCATGCGGTGTCGAGCGGCCGCAGCCGCGCTGGTCGAACAGCGTCACGTCATAGAGATCGGGATCGAACTGGCGCCGGTGGCTGGGCGAGAAACCGCCCCCCGGGCCGCCGTGCAGGAACACCGCCGGCTTGCCGCCCGGTGTGCCGGAGCGCTCCCAGTAGATGACGTGGCCGTCGCCGACGTCGAGATGGCCCGATGCATAGGGTTCGATTTCGGGATAGAGGGTCCTGAGGACTTCGGTCATATTTTAACGCCTTGGGCTGGCCAGATGTTGGTGTCGTGATCGGGATGCTGGAAGGAGATGATCGCCTCCTGCCGCGCATAGAAATCGGGGTCGGTGTGGACGGGCTGATCGAAGATCGTCTCGACCCAGGGGATGCGCGCCTCGTAATTTACCTGGATCTGCGGCGCGAGATCGCTGCGGTCGTCGAACGTGCCGATCGCAAGCTCCAGCCCGCCGGGGTGCCGGTAGATCATCGGCGTGCCGCAATCCTTGCAGAAGCCGCGCTCGATATTGATCGACGACTGGAAATAGGTGGGCGCGCCGCGCGTCCATTCCAGCCCGTCGTCGGGCGCCGTCACCAGCGCCGAGAAGAAGCCGCCGAACTGTTTCTGGCACATGCGGCAATGGCAGATCGACGGTCGCCCGAGCTTGGCCGAGATACGAAAACGCACTGCGCCGCATTGGCATCCGCCTGTCCTGATAGGCTCGCTCATGATGATGCTCCAGATGGCCATACGGCCGTGTCATGGTCGGGGTGTTGATGGTTGCTCGCGGCGACCGCATTCTCGCGATCGGGCGTTTCTTCGTCGGGTTCTATGGGTAGGTGGTCGAGCTCGTGAAACCAGGCCATCTTCCGCCCGGTATTCGACTGCGCCACTGGCTTCACAGCCTCCGGATCATCCAACGTGCCGAGAACGAGGTTGATAGTGTCGGCCTCAGGTATGTCGTAGAACAGCGGCGTGCCGCAGGCGGCGCAAAAGCCGCGACGCACGAGATCGGACGAGTGGAACCACGCCGGCTCCCCGCGCGTGAGTGCAAACTCGGATCGTCTGGCAGACGCCAACGGCATGAAATAGTTGCCCGAAGCCTTCTGGCACATGCGGCAATGGCAGAGATGCGGATAGCCGAGTTCGCCCGCTGTACGGTAGCGAACCGCGCCGCACTGGCATCCTCCGCTGAAGGCCACGGTCTCTGTCACGGACGCTTTTCCTCTGGCCAGGTTGCGGTGTCGTGGTCGGGATGCTGGTAGGAGACGAGATCGAGCACGAAGGGCGCCGCCTCGGCATCATCTTCCGTCACGCGGGCTGGCAATGCATGCAGGTGGTCGACGAAGGCGATCTTGCGCTCGGTGCCGAACTGGATGACCGGCGGCAGTGCGGCGGGATCGTCGAAGGCGCCGGCGGCGATCGCGATTCCATCAGGCGCCTCATAGGTCAGCGGCGTGCCGCAGTCTGCGCAAAAGCCGCGCTCCACCACGTTGGACGACTGGAACCGCTTGCGCTCTCCCCGCGTCCATTCGAGCTCGGCGCCACGCACGGAAACCAGCGGCGCGTAATAGGCGCCGAACGCCTTTTGGCACATCCGGCAATGACAGATCGAGGAGTCCTTGAGAGTGCCCCGAACGCGGAAACGGACCGCGCCGCATTGGCAGCCGCCGGTGTAGGTCGAGCTCATGGCGCATGCTCTCCGATCGTTGCCGGGATGTGCAGGCAGACATTGTCGATGTCGCGCAGGATGTCATCGTTCCAGAAGCGGATGACGGTCCAGCCAGCGGATTCGAGGCGACGCGTTCGGGTGGCGTCGTACGCTGCATTAGGTTCAAGTGCGTGCTGCGAACCATCGAGTTCGACAATCAATCGATGTGTGGGACAAGCGAAATCGACGATGTAGCCAGCGATGGGGAGTTGCCAACGGAATCCCAGTCCCATCAGCCGGTGTGCACGCAACGCGTTCCACAGCTTGAGTTCTGCATCGGTAAGCGTCTTGCGCATGCGTTTGGCATTGGCGCGTCGGTGTAACGGGACGGGAGCATGTGGCATGGCATGCTCCTTCGTTTTTGTCGTGGGCGCGGCACCCCCCTCTGTCCTGCCGGACATCTCCCCCTCAAGGGGGGAGATCGCATTGTGGCGGTGTTTTGCCGCACAGCCAACTCCACGAATTTGGTGCTTTTTGTTGAAAAGGCTTATGGATGGCGCAAGCGGCGCGCCCAGCCGATCTCCCCCCTTGAGGGGGAGATGCCCGGCAGGGCAGAGGGGGGTATCGCGAGCCGCAGCACCAACCATGACTACCGCTTCAACTCCCATGTCGTCAAACGCTCGCCGGTCGCCGCATCCTTGCCATCCTTCAACTGCACGCCCTCGGCCAGCAGTGTGTCGCGGATCGTGTCGGCCTCGGCGAAGTTCTTCGCCTTCAGCAGTTCCAGCCGCGCCTTGACGCGCCGGTCGATCTCGATCGCCACGGCCTCATCGATCTCCGCCATCTCAGGCAACAGCCCGAGAAGGGCGGCGCTCGCCGCGAAGGTCGGCAGCAGCGCCTTGTCGGCATTGGCTTCCTGCGCCAGCGCATGCAGCGCCTGCACGGCGGCAACCGTGTTCAGGTCGTCACGAAGCGCATCCATGACCGTCGCGCACGGCTCGGCGGTTCCGGCCTCCGCAGCCGGCCATTTTGCCAGCAACCGTTCGGCTTCCTCCAGCCGCTTGATCGAGAAATCGATCGGCTCGCGATAATGCGTCATCAGCATTGCCAGCCGCAGAACGTCACCCGGCCATTTGCGGGCGCCGAACTTTTCCGTCGCCAGCAACTCGTTGATGGTGATGAAGTTACCTTCCGACTTCGACATCTTGCGGCCTTCGACCTGCACGAAGCCGTTGTGCATCCACACATTCGCCATCACCTCGGTGCCGTGCGCGCAGCGCGACTGGGCGATCTCGTTCTCATGGTGCGGGAAGATCAGGTCCAGTCCGCCGCCATGGATATCGAAAACGTCGCCGAGATAGCGCTGGCTCATTGCCGAGCACTCGATATGCCAGCCCGGACGGCCGCGGCCCCAGGGGCTTTCCCAGCCGGGCTCGCTGTCGCTGGATGCCTTCCAGAGAACGAAATCGGCGGGGTTCTTCTTGTGCGCATCGACGGCAACGCGGGCGCCGGCCTGCTGCTCGTCGAGTGGCCGCTTCGACAGCTGCCCGTAATCCGCCATCGAGCGGGTATCGAACAGCACCTCGCCCTCAGCCTCATAGGCATGACCACGGGCGATCAGCCGCTCGATGATCTCAATCATCTGCGCAATGTTGTCCGTCGCGCGCGGCTCCACCGTCGGCGCAAGGCAGCCGAGCGCCGCCACGTCCTCGTGAAACTGCCGGGCCGTCTTCTCGGTCACCGCATGGATGGCGTCGTTCAGCGACAGGCTCGGATGATCGCGGAGCGCCCGCGCGTTGATCTTGTCGTCGACGTCGGTGATGTTGCGCGCATAGGTGACATGATCGGCGCCGTAAATGTGCGAAAGCAACCGGAACAACACGTCGAAGACGATGACGGGGCGGGCATTGCCGATATGGGCGAAGTCGTAGACGGTGGGACCGCAGACATACATGCGCACATTGTCGGCGTCGATCGGTGCAAAAACCGTCCGTTCGCGCGTCAGCGTGTTATACAGTCTGAGTTCCGGCGTCTTCGATCCCGACTGGCCGTTCATGTCTATTCTCCCAAAATGCCATAATCCGAAAAACGTTTCACAGCCGGCGGGCCGGGGCGTTTGTCATCTTGGGTATCTGGGAGACGAAAACGGCCAGGCCAGCGAGCGCGCTAGCGAATAATCTTCCGGCAGGTGATGCAGGTAACCGTTTTCATGGCGGGTTTTATGGCCCGGCTTCGGGGTTTGGTCAAGGGGGTGAGACGCCGTCGGGCAAAGCCCGGGCAATCGATCCAGTGGATCGATTGCAGCGTCGAACGCCCGAGGCGCAAGCGCAGGGCCGGGCGCGGAGGAAAAGCGCTGAAGCCCGGGGATATCGAAAATCAAAGTTAAAGAGAGACGTGCTTGAAAACAGTATACCAAATCGCAGCCGCCTTCGCCGGTATCGTCCTCGCTGTCGCTTTCGCCGCGTATCTCGAATACGATCGGCCGATGACGCCGTTTTCTCCTCCCTCGTTCGAACGTTTCCCCATTCAGGGCATCGACATCAGCCATCACCAGGGCGCGATCGACTGGAAGGCGCTGGCGTCACAGCCGAATATCCGTTTTGCCATCATGAAGGCGACCGAAGGCGGCGATCATCGCGATACGCGCTTTGGGGAAAACTGGCGGGCGGCGAAAGAGGTCGGCATCGTCAGGGGCGCCTATCATTTCTTCACCTTCTGCCGCCCCGGGCGGGAGCAGGCGCGCAACGTGCTGGCGACCGTGCCGGTCGAACCGCAGACGTTGCCGCTGGCCATCGATCTCGAATTTACCGGCAATTGCGGCAAGGTGCCGACGCGCGAAGAATTGAGCGCCGAGATCAATGCGTTCTTCGAGGAGTTGAACGGCGCCTATCCCGGCAAACCGATCTTCTACCTGAACCAGCCGTTCTTCGATCAGTATATCAAAGGCTACGAGGCGATGTTTCCGGCGCACCATCTCTGGCTGCGAAGCATCGCCGAGGAGCCGGCAGTGGGCGATCGCGGACAATGGTCCATCTGGCAGTTCGCCGACAACGGCAGTGTCGAAGGCATCCAGGGGCCGGTCGACCTCAATGCGCTCTGCCCGACGAAATCAGGTCTTGGCGCATTGTTCGTGCCTGCTGCTCCGGGCGGCGCCTGATTATTCCGGCATCCGGTAACCGACCAGCTTGTTCTCGCGCACGATGAACAGCTTGCCCGTCTCGGTAAACTCGGGGGAGAGCAGCGGCATCATCGCCTTCGCCACCTCGGAGGGATGCGGCAGGGTCTCCGGATTTTCGCCGGGAACCGCCTGCGCACGCATGGCGGTGCGGGTGGCGCCCGGATCGACGCTGGTGACGCGCAGCGGCGTCGTCTCTGTCTCGCCAGCCCATGTCCGCGACAGCGCCTCGACGGCAGCCTTGGATGCCGAATAAGCACCCCAGAACGGCCGACAGCGGTGCGCGGCGGCCGAAGACAGGATCACGGCGCGACCGGCTTCCGAGCGTGTCAGCAGCGGATCGACCGAACGGATCAGCCGCCATGTGGCGGTGACGTTGATGGTCATCACCTTCTCGAACACCTTCGCCTCGATATGACCGATCGGCGAGATGACGCCGAGCACGCCGGCATTGGCGACGAGGATGTCGAGCTTGCCCCAGCGCTCGAAGATCGACGCGCCGAGTGCATCGATGGCGTTCATGTCGGCGAGGTCGAAGGGAACGAGCGTGGCCGAGCCGCCGATCGCCTTGATGGCGTCGTCGAGATCCTCAAGGCCGCCGACCGTACGGGCGCAGGCAACCACATGCGCGCCGGCTTTCGCCAGTTCCAGCGCGGTAAAATAACCGATGCCGCGCGATGCGCCGGTGACGAGTGCGACCTTGCCTGACAGATTGACGCTCATGAGAACCTGTTTAAGTATTCGCGGGGAGGCGAGGGGCAACGCCCCTCGGTCGAGGTTAAGACGGCCTGGGATCAGCCGTTGCTGGCCATGACGGCGAGCTTTCGCACATTGCTGGTGCTGTCGTTGTCGAGCAGCCGCGTCGGGTAGTCACCGGTGAAGTAGTGGTCGGTGAACTGCGGGTTGGCGGCATCACGGCTTTCGCCGCCGACGGCGCGGTAGAGACCGTCGATCGACAGGAACTCGAGCGAGTCGGCGCCGATATAGTCGCACATCGCCTTCAGGCTGGAATACTGGTTGGCCAGCAGCTTGTCGGCATCAGGCGTGTCGATGCCGTAGAAGTCAGGGAAGTAGATCATCGGGCTCGCGACGCGGATGTGGACTTCCTTGGCGCCGGCATCGCGGATCATCTGCACGATCTTCAGCGATGTGGTGCCGCGCACGATCGAATCGTCGACGAGCACGACGCGCTTGCCTTCGATCATCGCGCGGTTGGCCGAATGCTTGAGCTTCACGCCGAAGGCGCGAATCTGCTGCGTCGGCTCGATGAAGGTGCGGCCGACATAATGGTTGCGGATGATGCCGTATTCGAACGGAATGCCGCTCGCCTGCGCGAAGCCGAGCGCTGCCGGCGTGCCACCATCGGGTACGGGAACCACGACGTCGGCCTCGACGGGCGCTTCCTTGGCGAGGTTGAAGCCCATGTTCTTGCGGGCGGTATAGACGCTGCGGCCGCCGACGACGGAATCGGGACGGGCGAAGTAGACATATTCGAACAGGCAGAGCCGTTCCGGCTTCGGCTGGTCGGCCTTGCGGCTGTCGATGGTGATCGAGCCATCGGGCTGGATCTCGCAGATCACGACTTCGCCGTTCTCCACGTCGCGGATGTACTTCGCGCCGATGATGTCGAGCGCGCAGGTTTCGGAACAGAAGATCGGCTTGCCGTCGAGCTCGCCCATGACGAGAGGGCGGATGCCGATCGGGTCGCGCGCGGCGATCAGCTTGGTGCGCGTCATCGCCAGCATCGAATAGCCGCCTTCCATCTGGCGGATGGCGTCGATGAAGCGGTCGGAGGAGGATGCCTGCTTGGAGCGGGCGATGAGGTGCAACACCACTTCGGTGTCCGACGTCGCCTGGAAGATGGCGCCATCGGCGATCAGCATGCGGCGCATCGTCAGGCCGTTGGTGAAGTTGCCGTTGTGGGCGACGGCAATGCCGCCGACCTCGAGTTCGGCAAACAGCGGCTGTACGTTGCGCAGCGCCACTTCGCCCGTTGTCGAATATCGCGTGTGGCCGATCGAGATGAAGCCCGGAAGCTTCGCCAGCGTGACCGGGTCCGTATAATGGTCGCCGACCAGGCCCATGCGCTTTTCGGTATGGAACTGCTTGCCGTCGAAGGTGACGATGCCGGCCGCTTCCTGTCCGCGGTGCTGCAGGGCGTGCAGCCCGAGCGCCGTCAGCGTTGCGCCGTCGGGATGTCCGAGGACACCGAAGACACCGCATTCCTCATGCAGCGTATCGCCATCGAGTTCGTCGTTGAGCGTGGAGGAATGGGACTGGGTCATTGATGCGGGCCTTTGCTCTCACAAGAATGGAATGGCACTTCCGAAAACGGCTAAGCCCGGCGGAGCATGTGCCCGGCCGGACCTTTATTCGCGTCCCCCTCAAATGGCAACTGCCACGGGCGGGGTCAAGCTGTTGAACACTGCGTCAATTAGACGGCTGCTGTGCACCATTGGCAGGGGCGGGCGCGGCATCCTCGGCCGGCGCCTGATCCGAGGCCGGCGCATTGCCGGTCTCCGCATTGCCGCCCTGCGGCTGAAGTTTCTCCATCACGCTGGCGCGCACTACTTGGGCGAATTCAGCCGGCAGCACCGCCTGCAGCTTCACCACCATCGAATCCAGGAACGGCTTGGACTTGGCGTTGTTCACCCATGTCGGGCGATGATCGACATCGACGAGCCAGTTCCAGAAAGCGGTGGCGACGACGAGCAGGAGTATGCCGCGCGCGGCGCCGAACAGGAAGCCCAAAGTGCGGTCGAGTGCGCCGATGCGGCTGTCGATGATGAAATCGGCGATCTTCATGGTGATGAAGGAGATGACGATCAGCGCGATCAGGAACACCACTGCAGCCGAGCCGACGAGCGCGATGCGGTCATCGTCGGTGTATTTCTTGGCATAGGGCACGAGGTAGGGGTAGAAATAGTAGGCAGCGGCAGCCGAGCCGCCCCAGCTGGCGATCGACAGCACTTCGCGGGAAAAGCCGCGCACCATGGCGAGCACGGCGGAAAAAAGCACGACGCCGATGACAATACCGTCGAAAATCGTAATGGGCATATAAATCCAACTCCAGGACGGCCGCTTTCGCGGCTCAGTCGCGCCTCATTGCGTGCATCCTATATCATCACCTGTTGTGGCGATGAAAGGATCAAACCTCTTCTTCCACACGTCTCAAAGCGCCCTTGGAGCCGGCGATCCGTGCGACCAGGTCCGGCAGGCTTTCGATCTCGCTCCAGCGCCCGCCCGTGCCCTTCGGCAGTTCGGCGGACCCTGATGGAAGCAGCGCTGCAGAAAATCCGAGCTTCTCGGCTTCTTTGAGGCGCTGGTTCGTATGCGCAACCGGCCGGACGGCGCCCGACAGGCTGACTTCGCCGAAATAGACACAATCGGCCGGAAGGGCAATACCGGCAAGCGACGAAACCAGCGCGGATGCGACAGCGAGATCAGCCGCGGGCTCTGAAATCCGGTAGCCGCCGGCGATGTTGAGGTAGACGTCGTGCTGCCCGAGCTTGACGCCGCAATGCGCCTCGAGCACCGCCAGGATCATCGAGAGCCGCGCCGAATCCCAGCCGACGATGGCGCGGCGTGGCGTGCCGAGCGAGGTCGGCGCCACCAGCGCCTGCACCTCGACGAGGATCGGCCGCGTTCCCTCGATGCCGGCGAAGACGGCGGCACCCGGTGATTTCTCATTGCGCTCGCCGAGGAAGAGTTCCGACGGATTGGCCACCTCGCGCAAGCCCTTGTCCGACATCTCGAACACGCCGATCTCGTCCGTCGGCCCGAAGCGGTTCTTCACGGTGCGCAGGATGCGGTAGTGGTGACCCCGGTCACCCTCGAAATAGAGCACGGCATCGACCATATGCTCGACCACACGCGGACCGGCGATCTGTCCGTCCTTGGTGACGTGGCCGACCAGCACCATCGCGGCACCTGTCTGCTTGGCGAACTTGATCATCGCCTGCACGCCGGTACGTACCTGCGTCACGGTGCCCGGCGCGGACTCGGCCAGATCGCTCCACAGCGTCTGGATGGAATCGATGATGACGAGATCGGGCCGTTTGCCCTCCGCCAGCGTGGCCAGAATATCCTCGACATTGGTCTCTGCCGCCAGCAGAACGTCGGTGTCGGCCGCCTGCAAACGCTGCGCCCGGAGCCGCACCTGTGCCACCGCCTCTTCGCCCGAGACGTAGATGATCCGATGCCCGCGTCGCGACAGCGCTGCAGCGCCCTGCATGAGCAGCGTCGACTTGCCGATGCCGGGGTCGCCGCCGATCAAGACCGCCGAACCGCGCACGAAGCCACCGCCAAGCGCCCGGTCGAGCTCCGAAATCCCGGTGTGGATGCGTGGTGCTTCCTCGATTTCGCCCGACAGCGCCGTCAGCGCCACGGCGCGCCCCTTCTTTGGCGTCTTCGCCGGCCCGCCGCCGATCCCACCCATCGGGTCTTCCTCGACGATGGTGTTCCATTCGCCGCAGCCCTCGCACTTGCCCGCCCAGCGGGTGTGGATGGTGCCGCAGCCCTGGCAGATGAATTGTGTTCTTGCTTTAGCCATTAAGTGGAACGCTCACAATCAGAATAGGAGTTTGCCAAATAGAACAAATGGGAAACAAAAAGCAAGCGTGCTCTGTGTGGTGCGAACCTCACTCCTCCTCGGCGATATACCGCCGCTCGTGGCGCAGTCCCATGCTGGTGAGGATTTCGTAGCCGATCGTTCCAGCAGAACGGGCCACCTCATCGACAGCCACATTGCTACCGAACAACTCGACATAGTCACCAGCCGTGATCGCATTGTCGGGCAGGTCGGTGATGTCGAAGATCGTCAGGTCCATCGTGATCCGCCCCGCGACAGGGACCCTTCGCCCGGCGATAAAGCCATGGCCACCCTGCGGCAAGATCTGGCGAAGCGGCACGCCGCCACTCGACTGGCTACGCATGTAGCCATCCGCGTAGCCCGCCGAAACGACCGCCAGCCGGCTGTCGCGGGTCAACTGCATTGCCCGGCCGTAGCTGACGGACTGGCCGGCCTTCACAGTACGGACCTGGATGACCCGAGCCTCCGCCGTCACGACAGGGCGCATCGGATTGGCCAAGCCGCTGACAGCTTCGCCGCCGTAGATGGAAATGCCGGGACGGGTGAGATCGAAGTGGTAATCGCTGCCGAGAAAGATACCGGCGGAGGCTGAAAGGCTTGAATCGATACCTTCATAGGCGGCGCTAACCCTGCGGAATGATTCAAGCTGTTGCCGGTTCATCGGCGAGCTGTGGTCGTCGCCGCAGGCAAGGTGGCTCATCACGAGCACGGGCGCAAAGCTTGCCGGGCGCGAAACATCGTCGGCCAATGCGACCGCCTCATCCATGTCGATCCCCAGCCGGTTGAAACCGGTATCGACATGCAGGGCGCAGGGATAATCGCCATAGTCGGCCAGAACCGCCATCCAGAAGGCGAGTTGCTCTTCCGAGGAGATTACCGGCACGAGGTCGTTCTCGAAGAAGCGCCGTTCGGTGCCGGGCCAGATGCCGCAGAGAACGAAGATGCGGGCGTCTGGTGCATAGAGCCTCAGCGTCACGCCCTCATCGACAGTCGCCACGAAGAAGTCGCGCGCGCCGGCGAGATAGAGCGCCTCGCCGGCATCCTCGATACCCGTGCCATAGGCATCGGCCTTGACGACGGCAGCGGTGCGCGCTTTTCCCGAACGGCGCGCCAGGTCCTTCCAGTTGTCGGTCATCGCGGTGAGATCCACCGTCAGCCGCAAACCGGCGGAGCCAAAACGGTCGTCTTCATAGTCGTCGGTCAAGTCGGTCATAGCTCACATCTGTAAAAATAGGCTAGGCCGGAGACAAGGCTCCGGCCAGTCCAGAGGTCAACCGTGAAGAACGGAAGGCCAGCGCTGAACCGCAGCTGAGCCTCAGTGCTCTTCGTAATGCGTAAACGACGGCTCGGCCAAATCCGCAAAGCGCGTGAATTCGGATTGGAAGGCGAGCTTGACAGTGCCGGTCGGTCCGTGGCGCTGCTTGGCGATGATGACGTCGGCGGTGCCCTTCACCTTGTCGAACAGGGCTTCCCATTCCGGATACTTCGGGTCGGCGATGTCGCGCGGCTCGGAGTTCTTGACGTAGTACTCCTCGCGGAACACGAACAGCACCACGTCGGCGTCCTGCTCGATCGAGCCCGATTCACGAAGGTCCGACAGCTGCGGACGCTTGTCGTCGCGGCTTTCGACCTGACGCGAGAGCTGCGACAGCGCGATGATCGGAACGTTCAATTCCTTTCCGAGCGCCTTCAGGCCGGTGGTGATCTGGGTGATTTCTTGGACGCGGTTCTCGCCGGATTTGCCGGAGCCGGTCATCAGCTGGATATAGTCCACCACGAGGCAGTCGAGGCCGCGCTGGCGCTTCAGGCGGCGGGCGCGCGCGGACAACTGGGCGATCGAAATACCACCGGTCTGGTCGATGAACAGCGGGACTTTCTGCATCATCATCGAGCAGGCAACCAGCTTCTCGAAGTCGGCGTCGTTGATGTCGCCGCGGCGAATTTTCGACGAGGAGACTTCCGTCTGCTCGGAAATGATACGGGTGGCCAGCTGCTCGGACGACATTTCGAGCGAGTAGAAGCCGACGACGCCGCCGTTCTTGGCCTTGGTGCTGCCGTCAGGCTGCACTTCGCCTTCGAAGGCGGCGGCGATATTGTAGGCGATGTTGGTCGCCAGCGAGGTCTTGCCCATGCCGGGACGTCCGGCAAGCACGATCAAGTCCGACCGCTGCAGTCCGCCCATCTTCGAATCGAGCGAATGGATACCGGTAGAGATGCCGGAAAGGCCTCCATCACGCTCCTTTGCAACGGCCGCCATGTCGATTGCCAGCGCCACCGCGTCGTTGAACGCCTGGAAACCGCCGTCGTAGCGGCCGTTTTCGGCGAGTTCGAACAAGCGGCGCTCGGTGTCTTCGATTTGTGTCTGCGGCGGCATGTCGAGTGGCGCGTCATAGGCAATGTTGACGACGTCTTCGCCGATGGTGATCAGCGCCCGGCGCAGCGCCAGGTCGTAGATTGCGCGGCCATAGTCTTCGGCGTTGATGATGGTAACGGCTTCGCGTGCGAGGCGGGCGAGATATTCCGACACCGTCATGTCGCCGACCTTCTCGTCGGCCTTCAGGAAGGTCTTGATCGTCACCGGATTGGCGATCTTGCCCATGCGGATGATATCGCCGGCGACCTCGAAGATCTTGCGGTGCAGCGGCTCATAGAGATGCGGCGGCTTGAGAAAGTCCGACACCCGGTAATAGGCGTCGTTGTTCATCAGGATCGCGCCGAGAAGCGCCTGCTCGGCCTCGATATTGTTGGGGGCTTCGCGGTAGTGCTGCTCCGGCTGGGGTGCAGGGGCGATCTTTCGGGCGACGTCGTTCATCTTGATCCGTTCTGTCTTATCCAGCTTCGGGTTTGCAATTCACGAACGAGAAAATCAAGCACTGAACGGGCAATGCGGTGAAAAGGCGAAAGCTTTGCCCGTTCTTCGACTTCTCCACAGCAAACATGCGCTGTAGTGAAAATACTGCATGTGTAGCGGGCAGGACACGCCGCAAACCGGCTCACGCGAATCACCGCTGCTATGCTATTCTAATATTCAAACGGATTGTTCGAACTGAAACTCTTGTTGTTGTGACTTGAAAACCGTGAAAAAGCCATGTAGATAGGAAGAATATAATTAGCGCACTAACGAAAGTGAATTGAATCATATGACAAATACCTCTCTAGGGCGCGAAGTGATCGAAGATCTGGCAGCTTTCAACCGAAAGCTTAGAGCGGTTTTCGACAAGATCGTCCGGGAGCGCAACATGACACTGCCGCGCGCGCGTGTGTTTTTCACCCTTAACAAGAAAGACGGCATCAATCAGCGCGAACTTGCCGAGCGGCTTGAATTGGAGACGCCCACCTTGGTGCGCATCCTCGATGCGATGGAAGGGCAGGGCTTTGTTGAACGCCGGGTTGCCGGCTCCGACCGGCGTGCAAAGGAAATTTACATCACCGAAACGGGCAAGGTTGTTGCGGGGCAGATCGACGATATTGCCGTCAGCGTTCGTGCTCAGGTCCTTGCAGGTATTTCCGAAAGCGATCTGAAGACTACCTTGGCTGTCATCAGATCCATGCAAGCCAATCTGCAGGGCGTTCGAGGAGTGTGAGGTTGCGCGAATGAGCGTTGTCCAGACCGTTAGTGGCAATGTAGCGTTGAGCGCCCCGGACGAATCTGCATCGGCTGAACCACAGATGCCAAACCCGTCGCCGCCGCCGGGTCGAATGCCGGGCTGGAAAGTCCCCTTCTACGTTGCGGCCTCTGTCCTGCTGTTTCTGACGCAGGGCCTCGGGATGAATCTCGTTACCGCCAATATTTATCAGTTGCAGGGTTCGTTCTCGGCAACGACGGCCGAGGTGTCCTGGCTGTCGGCCGCCTACATGGCACCCTATGCCAGCCTTTCGATCGCGCTGTTCAAAATCCGCACGCAGTATGGCCTGAGGCGCTTCGCCGAACTGGGCATCATCTGCTTTGTCGTCGCCGCGCTGCTGAACCTGCTTGTGACCGACCTGCATTCGGCCATTGTCGTCCGGGCGATCAGCGGCATTGCGGCCGCGCCGCTTTCCACCCTCGGCTTCCTCTACATGCTGGAGATATTCCAGCCGGAGAAAAAGCTCACGACCGGCATCAGCCTGGCACTGATGTGCACGCTGTTTGCCGCGCCCGTGGCACGTATCATCTCGCCGACCTTGCTCGACCTCGGCGGTTATCACGCGCTCTACACGTTGGAGATGGGGCTCGCCCTGATCGTCTTTGCGATCATCTACACGCTTCCGCTCACCTCGCCGCCGCGCGCCGTGGTCATCCAGCGCATGGATATCCTGAGCTACCTGCTACTCGCCATCGGCTTCGGCTGCCTTGCCGTGGTGCTGACGCTTGGCCGTCTTTACTGGTGGTTCGAGGCGCCATGGATCGGGGTGGTACTGGCCGTGGCGGTCGGTTGCCTAGCCTTGGTGCTTGCCATCGAATTGCCGCGTGCCAATCCGATGCTCGATTTCCGCTGGGTGCTGTCGGGCCCGAACCTGCGGATGGCCGGTGTCCTTCTGCTTTTCCGCTTCGTCTCGTCCGAACAGTCATCCACTGCGGCGAATTTCTATCAGCAGCTTGGCCTGTTGAACGAACAGACCATCGCGCTCTACGTGATCATTCTGCTCGCTTCCGTGGGCGGCGGTTTGTTCTGTGCGCTGCTGGTCACGAAGCAATATGTCCTGACCGCGCATCTACTGTCCCTGGCAATGATCGCTGCCGGCGCCTACCTCGACAGTCAATCGAACAGCCTGACCCGACCGGAGCAGATGTATCTCAGCCAGACGCTGGTTGCCGGCGGCGCCGCACTTTTTCTGCCGCCAGTGATGGCCAAGGGCTTCAAGGCGGCAATGGCGCGGGGCATGCCGTTCATCGTCAACTTTCTGGCGATCTTTCTGTTCACCCAAAGCATCGGTTCGCTCTTCGCGTCGGCGGTGCTCGGCACCTTCGTCACCATCCGCGAGAAATTCCATTCTAACGTTCTTGTCGAGCACATCCTGCTCCAGGATCCGCTAGTGGCCCAACGTGTGTCGCAGCTGTCGGCCTCTTATGGAAAGATCATCACCGACAACACCTTGCTGAATGCCGAGGGCATTTCGCTGCTTGCGCAGCAGGTGTCGCGTGAAGCCTATACGCTTGCCTACAACGACAGCTTTTTCGTGATCTTTCTTGCGTCCGTTCTTGGCCTCGTAACCCTGATCCTTCATCAGGCCTGGCTACGCTTTGGACATAAGGTCGATCAAGAGCACCCAGCCGCAGTTCAATCATGATCGTGAGTCCCTCGAATGTTGAATTTCTTCCGATCCCCGGCCCGTATCATTGCCATTCTTGCTGGCATCGCCGGTGTGTTGCTTGTTCTTTACGCTTGGCGGCTGCCGCCATTCGTCACCTCTGTCGAGACGACGGACAATGCCTATGTCAGGGGTTACGTCACGATCATGAGCCCGCAGGTCAACGGCTATATCGTCGATGTCCCCGTCAAGGACTATCAGCAGGTCAAGCAGGGCGAGGTGCTGGCGAAGATCGATGACCGCATCTATGCGCAGAAGCTGGCCCAGGCCCGCGCCGCACTGGAAGGGCAGAAGGCATCGCTCGAAAACTCACGCCAGTCGGAGTTATCGGCCAAGGCGACGATCACATCCAGTCAGGCCCAGATAGACAGCGCCAACGCATCGCTGAAACGGGCGCAGCTGGCGTGGGACCGGATCAGCAACCTCAGTGATCGCGGCATCGCATCCGCCAGCGAATCGGAGCAGGCCCAAGCCACTCTGGACGAGGCGAAAGCCGCGCTAAACCAGGCGCAGGCCGCATTGGAGGTTTCGAAGCAAAGCCTGGCGACCATCATCGTCAACCGGTCTCTCCTCGAGGCCAATGTGGCGAGCGCCGAGGCGACGGTGCATCTGGCGGAGATCGATCTGCAGAACACCGCGATCGTCGCGCCGCGCGACGGACATCTGGGGGAGGTCGGTGTCCGTCTTGGGCAATACGTGACGGCGGGTACGCAGCTCATGGCGGTGGTGCCGGAGGACGTGTGGGTCGTTGCCAATTTCAAGGAAACGCAGCTGGAAGGCATGCAGGTCGGTCAACCCGTCTCGATCACCGTCGATGCGTTGGGTCGCCAGCGGCTCAATGGTCGCATCGAGCGTTTCTCGCCAGCTGCCGGCTCCGAGTTCGCGGTCATAAAGGCCGACAATGCCACCGGCAATTTCGTGAAGATCGCCCAGCGTGTCGGCGTCCGTATCAGCATCGATCCCGATCAACCCGCGGCCAAGAACTTGGCGCCCGGGCTCTCGGTGGTCGTGCACGTCGATAAGAGCGTTGAGCCCGAGAAAAAAGCTGCGGCAAACTAGAAAACTTCCTTCTGAACAGCAAAAAGCCCGGATCTCTCCGGGCTTTCGCATTCAGGAGACCAGGCTCCGGAATATTATTCGTCTTCGGCGTTGCCGTCAGCTTCCGGGTCGAAGAAGTCTTCCGGACGCAGAGCGTCTTCGTCGACGCCGTAGATGGCGTCAACTGACGTCAGGGTCTCGCCCTGCTTCTGGCGTTCGGCTTCGTCTGCCGAACGGGCAACGTTCAGCTCGACCTTGATTTCGACTTCGGCGTGCAGCTGAAGTTCAACCTGATGCAGGCCGATCGACTTGATCGGGGTGTTCAGATGAACCTGGTTGCGGCCGATGTTGAAGCCTTCGGCAGCGAGGATTTCAACGACGTCGCGAGCAGCGACCGAGCCGTACATCTGGCCGGTTTCGCCAGCCGAGCGAACGACGACGAAGGACTTGCCTTCGAGAGCGTCGGCAACGGTCTGTGCTTCGGACTTGCGCTCGAGGTTACGAGCTTCGAGCGTTGCACGCTCGGATTCGAAACGCTTCTTGTTGGCTTCGTTGGAGCGAAGAGCCTTGCCGAGCGGCAGCAGGTAGTTACGAGCGAAGCCGTCGCGAACCTTTACGGTTTCGCCCATCTGGCCGAGCTTGGAGATGCGTTCGAGAAGAATGACGTCCATGTCAGTGTTCCTTTCGTGTCCTTAGAGTTTCGTGTCTGTCTGTTTGGGGGCATCAGCATCCTTGTTTGGGGTCAGTGCGATCGCCTTGCGGGTATCGCCGAGCCCCAGAACGAGGATGAAAAGGGCTGGCACCATCAGCATGAGCGATGCCAGATAGCAAAGGATCAGCGCCGGCAGGCGCCATTCCTTGCCGCGCGTGCGGAAATGCAGCGCGGCGAAACCGGAGAGCAGGAAGCCGGCCCCGAACGTGCCGACAAGCGTTGCTCCCACCAGTGCCGGAATACCGCCGAAGAAGGTGGCGGCGAGGCCGACGAGGAAGATGAAGATCGTGTTGCGGTTCATGCGCAGCGAGGAGGGGATGTCCTCGCGCGGACGAAGTCCGCCACCGGATGCGGTGACGATGCGCGTTGCGATGTAATAGGCGGCAAACAGCATGATCACCCACATGCCGCCCTGAATGGCCGGTAGCAGCAGGAGAACCAGCGCCTTGGTCTGCGTAATCGTTGCGGCGTCGGGCGCAAAGTCGGACTGCTGCTGCGCCACCGAGGTGAACAGCACGTCGATCAGACGGTCGATGAGCTCAGGGCCGTAGCCGATCATCACGCCGACGACGATGACGGCAAGCGTCACCAGGCCGCAGAGATGCAGCAGGATATCGGAAAGCGGATACCAGGCCATCAGGTGATCGGGACCGCCGAGTTCGGCGGCGGGACGGGCAAGGTTCGCAAGATGGCTGATCCAGGCGGCCGGCAGCAGCGTGACCAGCGTCATCATCAGCGCGAAGGACGGCGAGATGGCGATCGCGCCAACGACGGCGGCAGTCACGACGGCCGAAATCGCAGCCATGTTACCCCAGCCGAGGCCGACAAGAAGAATGGGAAGAGCCGAAGCCGCATAAAGAACCGCACTGAAAGACGGCTGAAGGCTTGCGCCCAGCACCAGAAGTGCGGCGGTCAATCCGGCGAGAGCGCCGAGGCCCAGCATTTTCGTATTCAGTGGTTTCACGGTCGCTGTCCTGCTTTATCAAGCAGTTAGAGGGACTTTTCTGAATCAGAACCAGAAAGGCCTCAACATGGGTTTTAAGTGTTCCGATCCGCGCCCATCGCGAAAGGGAGAAGGGAAGGCATCGCTGCCTTCCCTCAGATCAGAGCGTCAGCTGATTAAGCGACGACGTAAGGCAGTAGGCCGAGGAAACGAGCGCGCTTGATCGCCTGGGCGAGCTCGCGCTGCTTCTTCTGGGAAACAGCCGTGATACGGGAAGGAACGATCTTGCCGCGCTCGGAAATGTAGCGCTGCAGGAGACGAACGTCCTTGTAGTCGATGCGCGGAGCGTTTGCACCGGAGAACGGGCAAGTCTTGCGACGACGGTGGAACGGGCGACGAACTGGTGCGGAGGAAGATTCAGACATTCTCAGTTCTCCTTATGCACGGTCTTCGCGCGGAGCGCGGTCAGGACGCGGGCCACGCTGGAAGTCGCCGTCACGGCGCGGCGGACGATCGCCGAATTCGCGGCGCGGGCCACGATCGGCACCATCACGCGGAGCGCGGTCGTCGCGGTCGCGCTTCTGCATCATGGCAGACGGGCCTTCTTCGTGTGCTTCGACAGCCAGCGTCATGTAACGCAGGACGTCTTCGCTGATGCGCATCTGACGTTCCATTTCATGGATCGCTGCTGCTGGTGCATCGATGTCCACGAGGACGTAGTGAGCCTTGCGGTTCTTCTTGATGCGATAGGTCAGGGACTTGAGGCCCCAGTTTTCTACGCGCCCGACTTTACCGCCGTTAGCTTCGATCACACCCTTGTACTGTTCTACGAGGGCGTCGACCTGCTGAGCGGAAATATCCTGCCGGGCAAGGAATACATGTTCATAAAGAGCCATGACAGCTTTGCCTTTCTTGCGTTTGAACAACCCGATATTCGGCGGCTAAGCCTCAACGACTGCTCCTGATGGGCGGACCCAGGCAAGAAAAGCGTTTCCGAGACGGTCGAGAGCGGAGACACGGGAGGCTGGAACCCTTCGGTTCCGACGGCTTCCTTGCGAAAACCGGCCCTCCGTTCAGCCACCAGCCAGAAGACCGGGTTTGCGAACAGGGCGGCTTATACGGGTTTTTGACGGAAAGGCAAGGGGCGATAGGCGATCAATATCCCAAGCGCAGGTTTCAAGCATGCCTCAAAACGAAAACGGCCACCGAGCGATACGGTGGCCGTTTCCCGACGTCAATGCCGGCGCCCAATCAGATCGGCATCGGATACTCGCGGTGAACCTTGTCGATCTCTGTCAGGATATCGCTCGAAAGCTTCAGGTCGGCAGCGCCGATATCAGTCTTCAATTGCGCCATCGTCGTCGCGCCGATGATGGCCGATGTCATGAAGCGGCGCGTCAGGCAGAACGCGATGGCCATGGCTGACGGATCGAGGCCGTGACGCTTGGCGATGTCGAGATACGCCTTGGTCGGCGCTTCCTGCAGCGGCTGAAGGCGTCCGCCGATGTCGCCGTTGATCGAGCCGCGTGATCCATCCGGCTTGGCGCCGTCGACATACTTGCCGCTCAGAATGCCGCCGGCGAGCGGCGAGTAGGCCAGAAGGCCGACGTCTTCATGATGCGACATCTCGGCCATGTCGAGATCGTAGTGGCGGTAGAGCAGGTTGTATTCGTTCTGGATGCTGACGACACGCGGCAGGCCGAGCTGTTCGGCCAGCGTCAGATATTTCTGTGTGCCCCAGGTCGTTTCGTTGGAAAGGCCGATCGTGCGGATCTTGCCTTCCTTCACCAGCGCGCCGACAGTCTCGAGAATCTCGTTGATGTTGGCGAGTGCCTTTGCGCGATCCTGCTTGTAGGGATCGTAGTGCCAGTTCTGACGGAAGTGGAAATGACCGCGCGTTGGCCAGTGGATCTGGTAAAGATCGACATAGTCGGTCTTCAGCCGCTTCAGGCTGGTTTCCAGGGCAAGCTTGATATTCTTGGCATCCGCACCTTCGCCACCGCGAATATAGGAGCGGCCGGGGCCGGCAACTTTCGTGGCGAGGACGATGTCCTTGCGCTTTCCTGATTTCTCCAGCCACGTGCCGATGTAATCTTCGGTCAGGCCCTGCGTCTCCGGCGAAACCGGCGTTGTCGGATAGAGCTCGGCGGTGTCGAAGAAGTTGACGCCGTGTTCGAGCGAATAATCCATCTGCGCATGCGCTTCGGCCTCGGTGTTCTGCGTGCCCCAGGTCATGGTGCCAAGGCAGATTTCGGACACCGAAATATCGGTGCGACCAAGTTTCTTGAATTTCATTCGGGAGCCTTAAAGGTGATCTTGAGAGAAAGAGGTCTTGGAAGGACGGCGCGAATTTAGGCCGGAATTGAGCAAGCGCAAGAGCAAAAGTGCCGCGTTCTCGCAACCGCGAAAGCCTTGGAGCGCAGGCATCCGCCACTTGACTCTCTGGGAAAGAATGTCAATTGGAGGCGAAATAACCAGAGGTCCATATAAAAAGGACGTAGGATGACCATCGCTTTTACATTCCCCGGACAGGGCAGCCAGGCCGTCGGCATGGGCAAGGATCTTGCCGAAAACTTCGCCGAGGCCCGCGCGGTTTTTCAGGAAGTCGACGACGCTCTCGGCGAAAAGCTGTCGGAGACCATGTTCAATGGTCCTGAAGAGACCCTGACCCTGACCGCCAACGCCCAGCCGGCGCTGATGGCGGTGTCGATGGCGGTCGTCCGCGTGCTCGAGGCCAAGGGCGTGGACCTGAAAGCCAAGGTTTCCTACGTCGCCGGCCATTCGCTCGGCGAATACTCGGCGCTCTGTGCCGCCGGTACCTTCTCGATCGCTGATACCGCGCGTCTCCTGCGCATACGCGGCAATGCCATGCAGGCGGCCGTGCCGGTCGGCGTCGGCGCCATGGCCGCCATCATCGGCCTTGAGCATGTTGACGTCATCGCCGTCTGCGAGGAAGCCTCCGCCCTCGGTTCCTGCCAGATCGCCAACGACAATGGCGGCGGCCAGATCGTGATTTCAGGCGAGAAGGCGGCTGTCGAAAAGGCCGCGGCCATCGCCACGGAGAAGGGTGCCAAGCGCGCAATCCTGCTGCCGGTCTCCGCTCCCTTTCATTCCAAGCTGATGGCGCCGGCCGCAGACGCCATGCGCGAAGCCCTTGCCGGCGTCGCCAAGTCGAACCCGATCGTGCCCTTGATCGCCAACGTGCGCGCCGCCCCGGTCACCGATGCCGAGGAGATCGCCAAGCTGCTGGTCGAGCAGGTCACCGGCCAGGTCCGCTGGCGCGAGACGGTCGAATGGTTCGCCGCCAACGGCGTCACGACGCTTTACGAGCTCGGCTCGGGTAAGGTCCTGACGGGCCTCGCGCGCCGCATCGACAAAACAGTCAACGGCATCTCGGCCAACGCACCGGCCGATATCGACGCGGCCGCCGCCGCTCTTCTGGCCTGATTGATTCAACGATTACAAGGAATTATTCCATGCTCGATCTGTCCGGCCGCAAGGCTCTGGTAACCGGTGCCTCTGGCGGCATCGGCGAAGAAATCGCCCGCATCCTGCACAAGCAGGGCGCCATCGTCGGCCTGCACGGCACCCGCGTCGAAAAGCTCGAGGCGCTGGCCAATGAACTTGGCGACCGCGTCCAAATCTTCCCGGCAAACCTTGCCGACCGCGATGAAGTCAAGGCGCTCGGCGCCAAGGCCGAAGCCGATCTCGAAGGCGTCGACATCCTCGTCAACAATGCCGGCATCACCAAGGACGGCTTGTTCGTGCGCATGTCCGATGAGGACTGGGACAATGTTATCGAAGTCAACCTGACCTCGATGTTCCGCCTGACCCGCGAGCTGACGCATCCGATGATGCGCCGCCGCTATGGCCGCATCATCAACATCACCTCGATTGTCGGCGTTACCGGTAACCCCGGCCAGGCCAACTACTGTGCGTCCAAGGCCGGCATGATCGGCTTCACCAAGTCGCTCGCGCAGGAGATCGCCACCCGCAACGTCACCGTCAACTGCGTGGCTCCGGGCTTCATTGAAAGCGCCATGACCGGCAAGCTGAACGACAAGCAGAAGGACGCGATCATGGGCGCGATCCCGATGAAGCGCATGGGCACCGGCGCCGAAGTCGCCTCCGCCGTTGCTTATCTGGCTTCGTCGGAAGCGGCCTACATGACAGGCCAGACTTTGCATGTAAATGGCGGCATGGCCATGATCTGAAACGGAAAACTGGTCTCCGGACCGTTTTTCCCCGCAATAGCGTGTTGACCAACCTTATGGGGTTGATTTTCTGGCTTTGCGGCAGACATAAACCGTGTTAATCGGGCCATGACTGTGAACAGTCTCCCGAGAAAGAAGACGGACCGGCGGGCTTTTGTGCAAGCCTGGGACATCTCTGGTAGCCGGGTACAACGAGTTTGCCGAAGGTGGCCTTAGGGCGCTGCAGGCTGAAACAGGGTAGAGTGCCATAAAGGCATTCTGATCAGGATATAAGGTCGAGGAAACCGACATGAGCGATATCGCAGAACGCGTAAAGAAAATTGTTATTGATCATCTTGGCGTCGACGCCGACAAGGTTGTCGAAGGCGCAAGCTTCATCGACGATCTGGGCGCAGACTCGCTCGACACCGTCGAACTGGTCATGGCGTTCGAAGAAGAATTCGGCGTTGAGATTCCTGACGACGCTGCGGATTCGATCCTCACGGTCGGCGACGCTGTAAAGTTTATCGAAAAGGCCCAGGCTTAATCCTGAGCACTTGAGAAAGGGCGGACCCAGAGTCCGCCCTTTTTATTTCTGGCATGGTCTCCATAGAACATAAAAGGCGGGGGAATGCAGTCGATGAGACGGGTGGTTATTACGGGCACCGGAATGGTGTCTCCCTTGGGATGCGGAACCGAAGTGACGTGGGCCCGGCTGCTTGCCGGTGAAAACGGCGCACGTCTGGTTACCGAGTTCGAAGTCGATGACCTGCCTGCCAAGATCGCCTGCCGCATTCCCGTCGGCGATGGCACCGGTGGCACATTCAATGTCGATGACTGGATGGAGCCCAAGGAACAGCGCAAGGTCGACCCCTTCATCATTTATGGCATGGCCGCCGCCGACATGGCGCTGAACGACGCCAATTGGCATCCGCAGACCGATGAAGACCAGATTTCCACCGGCGTCCTGATCGGCTCCGGCATCGGCGGCATCGAGGGTATTGTCGAGGCGGGCTATACGCTGCGCGACAAGGGACCGCGCCGCATCTCTCCATTCTTCATTCCCGGCCGTCTGATCAATCTCGTATCCGGCCAGGTCTCGATCCGCCACAAGCTGCGCGGTCCGAACCATTCCGTCGTCACCGCCTGCTCGACCGGCGCTCACGCCATCGGCGATGCCGCCCGTCTGATCGCCTTCGGCGATGCCGACGTCATGGTCGCCGGCGGCACGGAATCCCCGGTCAGCCGCATCTCGCTTGCGGGCTTTGCCGCCTGCAAGGCGCTGTCGACGCAGCACAACGACGACCCGACCAAGGCTTCGCGCCCCTACGACAAGGACCGTGACGGTTTCGTCATGGGCGAGGGCGCGGGCATCGTCGTTCTCGAAGAGCTCGAACACGCGCTTGCCCGCGGCGCCCGGATTTACGCCGAAGTCGTCGGCTACGGCCTGTCCGGCGACGCTTACCACATCACGGCTCCGTCGGAAGACGGCGAAGGTGCCGGGCGCTGCATGGCGGCTGCCCTGAAGCGCGCCGGCCTGACGCCTGCCGACGTGGATTACATCAACGCTCATGGCACATCCACCATGGCCGACACGATCGAGCTGGGCGCCGTCGAGCGCCTGGTCGGCGATGCTGCGTCGAAGATCTCCATGTCCTCGACCAAGTCGGCCACCGGCCATCTTCTCGGCGCTGCTGGTGCCATCGAAGCGATCTTCGCGACGCTCGCCATCCGCGACAACGTCGTGCCGCCGACGCTTAACCTCGACAATCCGGAACGCGAGACGAAGATCGATCTCGTGCCGCACAAGGCGCGTCAGCGCGAGGTCAACGTGGCGCTGTCGAATTCCTTCGGATTCGGCGGCACCAACGCATCGCTGGTGCTGCGCCGCTACGTCGCCTGAGACTGATTTCGACGTCCGCAACGGGCAGGGCAGTCCGATCCGATGGCTGCCCACCTGCATTTCGCCGCATTGCTTCGCAAGAAGCAGCTTTTGGGGCCAAATTTAGAGGATTGCCGGTGAGCGATACGAACCAGAGCAACGATACGACTGGCCAGCAGGGTCAGCAGTCGCAAAACGGCCCGATCATTCCGAAGTCGCCGAATGAGGCACTGCGCCCCGAGCGCGTGCCGGAACCGCCGAAGCGCTCAAAGAAGGCCAGAAGCCAGGTCGTTATCTTCCTGAATTTCCTGATGACGATCGTCGTGCTCGGCTGCGCCGCTGCCGTCGTGGTCTATTACTATGCTATTTCGAGCTACCAGAGCCCCGGTCCACTCGAAGCCAACACCAACTTCATCGTTCGCAACGGCGCCGGCATCACCGAGATCGCCTTCAATCTCGAACGTAACAACATCATCTCCGACGGCCGCGTGTTCCGCTATCTGACTGCAACCCATCTGAACGATGGCGAGAGCCTGAAGGCTGGTGAATACGAGATCAAAGCGCACGCCTCCATGAACGAGATCATGGAACTGCTGAAATCCGGCAAGTCGATCCTCTATTCGGTCTCGTTCCCCGAAGGTCTCAGCGTCCGCCAGATGTTCAACCGGATGAACGAGGACCAGGTGCTCGAAGGCGATCTGCCGGCCGTCCTGCCCGCCGAGGGCAGCCTGCGCCCCGATACCTACAAGTTCTCGCGCGGCACCAAGCGCGCCGAGATCATCGAGCAGATGGCCGCTGCCCAGCAGAAGCTCGTCGACCAGATCTGGGACAAGCGCGATCCGTCGCTGCCCTTCAAGTCGAAGGATGAGATGGTCGTCCTTGCATCGATCGTCGAGAAGGAAACCGGCGTTCCGGATGAGCGCGCCCATGTCGCCTCGGTGTTCCTCAATCGCATCAACAAGGGCATGCGCCTGCAGTCCGACCCGACGATCATCTATGGTTTGTTCGGCGGTGACGGCAAGCCTACCGACCGGCCGATCTTCCAGTCGGACCTGAAGAAGGAAACGCCCTACAACACCTACGTGATCAAGGGGCTTCCGCCGACGCCGATCGCCAATCCCGGACGCGACGCGCTGGAAGCCGTGGCCAATCCGTGGAAGACGCAGGACCTCTATTTCGTCGCCGACGGCACAGGCGGCCACGTCTTCGCCTCGACGCTCGAGGAGCACAACGCTAACGTCAAGCGCTGGCGCAAGCTGGAAGCAGACAAGGGCGCCGATCCCAATATCGCCGTTGACGGACAGCCGGATGGCGCGACGCCCGCCGAAGCTCCGCCTGCGCCCGCCCAGAAGAAAAAGAAAAACTGACCTACCGGAGGCTTCCATGGCTTTGCAGTCCATGACTGGTTTTGCGCGGCGCGAGGGCACCACCGACCGCTGGCGCTGGGCATGGGAACTGCGTTCGGTCAACGGCAAGGGCCTTGATGTCCGCCTGCGCCTGCCGCCCGGTCTGGAGCGCCTGGAAAACGACGTCAAACGTCTTGCCGGCGAGCAGTTCAGCCGTGGCAACATCCAGGTGTCGTTGTCGGTCTCGTCAGGCGAGAATCGCTTCGAGAGCGTGCTCAATCAGGAAGCCTTGGCGACCGTTCTCGCCCTACGCGACCAGCTTGCCGGGATCATCGATCCCGAACCGCTGAAGCTCGACACGCTGCTCGCAATCCGCGGCATCATCGATTTCCGCGAAACCGAAGACAGCCCCGAGGCAGTGGCCGCACGCGATGCCGAGATCATGGAAGGGCTGGCGCTTGCCCTGTCTGATCTGAGGCAGATGCGCGAGAGCGAAGGGGCGGCGCTATCGCGGGTGTTGCTTGATCAGGTCGCCATCGTCGAGCGGCTGGCATTGGTTGTCGAGAACGATCCGTCGCGCTCGCCGCGCGAGATCGCCGCAAGGCTTGCAGCGCAGGTTGCGCTTCTGATGGACGGATCGGGGAAGTTCGACCAGGACCGGCTGCACGCCGAAGCGGCGCTGCTTGCCACCAAGGCCGATCTGCGCGAAGAGATCGATCGCCTGAAGGCGCATGTCGTTGCCACCCGCGAATTGTTGGCCAAGGGCGGCCCGATCGGGCGAAAGCTAGATTTCCTTGCACAGGAATTTAACCGGGAATCGAATACAATATGCTCGAAGTCCAATGCGGCGGCCGTGACGGCGGCCGGCATTGAGCTGAAGGTGATCATCGATCAGTTCCGCGAGCAAGTTCAGAATCTGGAGTGAACCATGAGCCCGACCCCGTCGAGCCCCTCAACGTCGAGCACAGTGACCAAGATCGCCCGGCGCGGGCTGATGCTTGTGCTGTCGTCGCCTTCGGGCGCCGGCAAATCGACCATCGCCGCCAGCCTGCTGAGGGATGATCACAGCCTCGGTATCTCGGTCAGCGTGACGACGCGCGCGAAGCGCCCAAGCGAGATCGATGGCACCCACTATCACTTCAAGACAATCCCGCAGTTCGAGCGCATGCGCGAGAGCGGCGAGTTGCTTGAATGGGCAGAAGTGCACGGCAATTTCTATGGCACGCCGCGCGAGCCAGTCGAATCCGCCATGGCGGACGGACGCGACATGCTATTCGACATAGACTGGCAGGGCGCCCAGCAGCTTCAGGAAAAGATGAAAGCCGATATCGTCTCGATCTTCGTGCTGCCACCGACCATGACGGAACTGCAGTCTCGCTTGCATCGCAGGGCGGAAGATTCGGAAGAGGTTATCGCGACGCGTCTCGCCAATTCTCGTGCCGAAATCGGCCACTGGCGAGAGTATGACTACGTCATCGTCAACGACGACCTCGGCAATGCCTTCGAGGCTGTCCAGTCGATCGTCCGCGCGGAGCGCCTGCGCCGCGACCGCCGCTTCGGCATGTTCGATTTCGTCACCAAGCTGATTGAAGAAACACCCGTTCTCTGACGGGCAGGCCAGCGCCGCAAAGGTGCTGGCGTCGTTGCTTCCTGGATATAGCGAATCGCGCGGCGAAGCCCGCGCCAATCCGTCTTACAGGCTGTTTGCCAGTAAGCAGAACTCTTCCACCGAAAGCGTCTCGGCACGCCGTTGCGGGTCGATGCCTGCCTTCTCCAGCAGCCTCTCCCCGCCAATCGGCTTCAAGCTCTGGCGCAGCATCTTGCGGCGCTGGCCGAAGGCTGCCTGCGTTACCTTCTCGAGATTGGCAACGGAGCAGGGGATTGGGTTCTCGTTCGGCGTCAGGTGGACCACCGTTGACGTTACCTTGGGCGGAGGCGTGAATGCCTGCGGCGGGATGTCGAAGGCCATGTGCGCGCTCGTACGCCACCCGCAGAGCACACCCAGCCGGCCATAATGGTCGTCATCCTCGTCGGCGACGATCCGCTGGCCGACTTCCTTCTGGAACATCAGCGTCAGCGACTGCCAGAACGGCGGCCACTGCTTCGGCAGCAACCAGTTGACCAGCAACTGCGTTCCGACATTGTAGGGGAGGTTGGCTATGATCTTGACTGGCCCCTCGGGCGCCAGCGCCTCGAAATCCGTCTCCAGCGCGTCGCCTTCGATGACCTCGAGCCGGCCGGGATAATGCGTCGACACTTCGGCCAGCGCCGGCAGGCAGCGCGGGTCGCGTTCGATGGCGATCACCTTCTTGGCGCCGAGCGCCAGGATGGCGCGGGTCAGGCCGCCGGGGCCGGGGCCGACTTCGAACACGGTGGCATCTTCCAGCGAGCCGGCCGTCCGGGCAACCTTTTGCGTCAGGTTGAGATCGAGAATGAAATTCTGGCCCAGCGCCTTGCGGGCGTCCAGACCATGACGCCGGATGACGTCGCCGAGCGGCGGCAGCCCGTCGAGTGCGGCCATCAGCGGCTGGCCTCGGCAACGCGGCCGAGCTGGGCGGCAAGCTTCAACGCCGCGACCAGGCTGCTTTCGCGCGCCAGTCCCTTGCCGGCAATACCGAAGGCGGTGCCGTGGTCGGGCGAGGTGCGGATGAAGGGCAGGCCGAGCGTGACATTGACGGCATCATCGAAGCCCAACGCCTTCGCCGGGATCAGCGCCTGGTCGTGATACATGCAGATCGCCACATCGTAGCGGGCACGCGCCTGATCATGGAACATCGTGTCGGCGGGCAGGGGACCGATCGCATCGATACCTTCCGAGCGCAGGAACTGGATGGCGGGATGGATGACCGTCTGATCTTCCTTGCCGATCGCTCCGTCTTCCCCGGCATGCGGATTGAGACCGGCGACGGCGAGGCGAGGGTTCTGTATCCCGAAACGCTGTACGAGATCGGCATGAGCGATTCGGCAGGTCTCGATGATCAGCTCTGCCGTCAGCGCCTGCGGCACATCCTTGATGGGAATGTGGATCGTCACCGGAATGGCCCGCAGCTTGGGGCCAGCCAGCATCATGACAGGCGTGACCGGCTTTTCGGTCGCCCGTTTGGCCAGTTCCGCCAGAAATTCCGTATGTCCGGGAAAGCGGAAGCCGCTCTCGTAGAGCACGGATTTGGCGATAGGGTTGGTGACGACGCCGAGCGCTTGGCCCGACATCGTCAGCGAAACCGCTTCTTCGATCGCGGCAATCGTGCCACGAGCGGTGGCGACATGCGCTTCCCCCGCGATCACCTCGACACCCGCTGGAATTGGCAGAACCGGAATGGCATCCGCAAACGCGGCCGCAGCACCGGCGCAATCCGTCTCGCGGATCGGCGCCGTCAGATCGAGCATCCGCGCGCGGCTGGCGAGCACGGCAGGGTCGCCGATGAACAGGAAGGGCGGCAAGCCAAGCTCGCGTCTCTGCAGCCACGCCATCAGGGTGACGTCAGGGCCGATCCCTGCTGGATCGCCCTGGCTGAGAGCGAGAGAACGCGAGAATGATACCGTCATGAACCCTCAGGGACGCAGGATCTGCGCCTTCTTGCGCAGTTCTGCGATGTACTTAGTGGAATTGGCGTTCTCAGGCGCGGCGTCCTTGCCCTTGGCATTCGCCAGGTCTTCCTGGCGGAAAACCATCTCTGCCGCCTGGTCGTCGGAAACCTGGCGCTGGCTGCAAATGGCGAGGTACTCGACACCCTTGTCGGTCACGCGCGTTGCGGTCGTGTTGCCTTTGGCCTGCTCGACGAGCGGCTTCCATTCAGGCGGCAGTTCGGGGGCCAGCATGCGGCCGAGTTCACGCACCGATACATCGCGCATCGTCGCGGCGAAAACCTTGGCCTGCTCGCATCCCGGATACTTAGAGCGAGATGCTTCCGCCTCGCTCTTGCGCTTGCCGACTATACCCTTCTTGCTGGCTGGAACGACAAAGATCATCTGCTGCAGAATGTACTCGGTGGTCTCAGGCTTCTGCTTGTTGTTCTCCATCATCCGCTGGACGAGATCGGAGTTCGACATCTTGTTGCTGGAACCGTACCGGGCGTTGACGAGCCGCGGCCAGCTCATCTGCACGGCGATGAACGCCTTGAAGTGATCGACGCCGACGCCGGCCTGGTTGAGGATCTGGGTCATCTGAGCGGTGCTGAGCTTGTTGCCGCTCGCGAACCGTCCGAACGACGCATCGACATCTTCCTTGGAAACGGACATGCGAACGCGGGCGATTTCCTGCTGCTTCAGCATCTGCTCGATCAACTGGTCTTCGGCAGCCTTAGCGTCGCCCTTCTGGCGCTGCAGCTTCAGGAATGCCTGGCGCTTGGCGACGTCACCGCTGGTGATTGCCGTCCCGTTGACCACCACTCTGACCTCACTAGCCGCGAACGCGGCTCCGGCCTGCGGGATCACCAGGCCTACCAGCATGGCAAAAGCCGCGCCGAGGATCATTGTTCTTACTGTTTTCTTGGCGCCAATCATCTAACGACCCTTCCCAATGACGCCGCGTTATCATATCGCGGCGCGCCTGTCTCATGGAGATAACATCGAGCATGTGTTGCGTCTGCACAGACGCGGCACATGCTCCAGATATCCACTGGCACAATGTCCTGCATAGCGTTGCGGCGAAAGAAAGGCTCCCTTCTCTCGCCGCGCTGCAAACCCGTCAGTTGCTGTAGATGTTCGAATTCGTGGTCCCGACATCGCCGACATTGATGTCGCCGAGCGTGCGGAACGTCAGGCGCGCGCCAATCGTCCAGTCGCTCGCCGATTCGGAACTGGTGTCCCGCTTGTCGGAGTAAGCGATCGTGAAGATCGTGCACTCGTCTTCGTAGGTGAGGCCGATCGTCTGCCTGGTGACCATGTTTTCGTTCAGATCGTAGGCAACGCCGCCGAATATCGACCAATAGTCCTTGAACTTGACGGTCGCCTTCGTCTGGATCTCGTCATTGTCCTCTTCGTAGCCATATTCAGGCTGCGCCGAGACATGGGTGTAGAGGAGCTGGCTCTGGAACGTATCCGTCTGGAAGCCGGCTGTCAGATCGCCGCGGCGAAGCTCGAAGCTCTTTTCGTCAAGACGATAAGATGCAGCGAAGGCAAATCCACCGGGGGTCTCGACGCCGCCGAGACCGACATAGTCCGACCGCGTCGTTTCCAGGCCGGAATCGGCACCGACATTGACCAGGTCGTCCGTGGCGAACGAGTTTTGCCCGCCAAGCTGGTAGGACTGGCCGAAGATGCCGTGCAGTTTGTAACCGTTGTCGAAGGTGCCGGTGTACTGGAAGCCGACGTTGGCGCGCGTGCCGCCTTCGATGCGGTCATAGCCCGAGAACTTGTCGCGATCGAACAGGTTGGTCGCGTCGAACACGAAGCTCTGCGCGTCTTCGTTGGGCAGCGCGCCGGCGAGCGATTCGTTGGGGCGCGCATAGATCTGCATGATCGGTTCGAACAGATGCGTGCTGTTGGCTGTCGTGCCCAGGATCGGATAGCGCATCTCAAGGCCGGCCGTGACCATGCCACGAGTTGCGGCGTCGCCGTTGTCGTAGCCACCGGCATAACCCGCAGGGTCGTCCATGTTGAGCGCGAAGGCGTCTCCACGGCCCGACAGAAGAGGCGTGATCAGCAGGCCTTCAGGCGTGACGAACGTGCGCTGCCACGTCAGTTCACCGGTCAGACGCGACGTCTGGCCCTTCAGTCCTCTGTAGCGGTCAAATCCGGCGACGTCGTAGAAGTCTTCGCGGCCACGAGAGATGTTCGTGAAGTTCACGTCAGCCGAAAGTTCGCCACCCGCCAGCGGCTGCGGCGCGACGTAGTGATAGTCCATCACCGGATAGACGATCGCCTGTTTCTTTTCGGCCTTGCTGTCCGGGTCCGCGTCCTGCACGTCGAAATAGAACGAGCGCAGATCGAAATAATTGCGCTTGCCAAGACCGGTCAGGTAAACCTGATTGATCTGCGTAGAGCTGTTATACCCCTTGAGCTTGTAGGTATAAGCGAAATTATTGTCGCTCTGGGCCATGACGTCCCAGCCGAACGACCAACGCGGATTGATCTTGAAATCACCCTTGGAGGCTACCATCCCGCGCGCATCGTTCTCGGCGTCGCTCGTTCCAGCCGTGAACCGATTGGTGTTCATCTGGCTGATGCCGGCAATTCGCAAGGTATGCGTGCCGTTCTCGAAACGCTGCCGGAATTCGGCGTCGCCAAGAACGCCCTGGGTGGTGAACCCGGTGCCGGTCACCGTCGCGTCCATGCTGGGCGAGATCACGTAGTAATAGGGGACTGCCAAGCCGAAACCGAGATTCTGTGCGGTGACGAAGCTCGGGAACAGGAAGCCGGATTTGCGCTTCACCGTATTGTCGGGAACTTCAAGCCAGGGAACATAGGCAATCGGATGGCCGAGCAGTTCCATGCGGGCGTGCTCGAGACGAATCGTGTGCTTCTCGCCGTTCTGGATGACGCGCTCTGCCTTCACCTGCCAGAAAGGAGGCTTCGACGGGGTCTCCGCGCAGGGCAGACAGGCGGTATAGACGCCTTTGTTGAGAATCATCTCCGTGCCACCGACACGCTGGCCGGTTTCGGCAACGATGCGGGTGTTGTCCACGGTTTCGATTCGCAGTGAATTGATGAATCCGTCGGCGAAATCGTCTGTGATATCGAGCTTGTCGGCATACATGCGCGTACCGTCGGGGCTGACGAGCTCGACGTTGCCGAGCGCCATCATCCGGCCGGTCTGCTGATTGTACTCGACCCGCTGCGACACCATTTTATAGCCGGCGTAGTTGATCTGTACACCGCCGACAGCCGAAACGATCTGCGCGTCCTTGTTATAAAGAAGCTCGTTCGCCGACAGAAGCATCTTGGCTTCTTTCGAGACGTTGGGCTTCATGTTTTGCAAAGCGTCTTGTGCGATGGCGACAGGAATATTGCCGGTATAGCCACACATGGCTACGCCTGCGAACAGGGCAACCAACTGCTTACGAACACTTTTGCGGTTGCCTGCCGCCACTAGCCATCCTCCTGATGAAGCAGAATTGTTGTACCCAAAGCCAAGGCGACGGTGACCGGAATCCACGTTGCCACGAAAGGCGGGACAACCCCACTGCTTCCGAATGCTTTCACAAGCACGGTGATCACATAAAGCACGAAGCCTGAAAGGATTCCACCCAGAATCACGGACCGCGATTGGTTGAACCGGCTAAATTTTAGGGACACTGTTGCAGCAATGAGAGTCATTGCGACGAGCAGCAGTGGTTGGGACAACAATGAGTGGAATTGAGTCTCCAGAGCCTTGGTCGAAATGCCAAATGATTTGGCTGCTTCGATTCGGCTCGAGAGATCGAAAAATGCAATGGTTTCAGGGGCGGTAAGCCTCTGTTCGACGAAATCGCGTTTCAAATTGGTACGGACCTGTACCTCATCCTTACGCTGTGCAATTTCACCGGGCCGACGCTCGATAACGTTCTTAAGAAGCCAGTAACCATCTTCCAATTTTGCGGACGCTGCGTCCTGCCTGAGGATGATGTGGTTGCTCGTATCGAAGTGCACGAGCACCGCATCGACGAGCAGCGTTCCGTCTTCGAGAACCTTGTGCGCACCGATAATCATGTCGTCCTGACCGCTGATCTGGCGGATCCAAGGAACCTCCGGCGCATTGCTGGTCGAGCCGTCATTACCGCGCCAGTTGCTTTCGACGGCGGACGCCTGTCGCTGTCCCCAGGCTGCAAGCGGATTGAGTACCGTCATCACGCCTATGCCGAGCAGGAACGAGCCGACGATGAACGGCGACATGAACTGCCACACGGAAATGCCTGCCGCGCGCGTCACGACCAGTTCATATTTGCGATTGAGCCCGATCAGCACCGTCATCCCGACGAAGAGAGCGATGAACGGCACCGTCTGTTGCATGATCAGCGGCAGGCGCACCGCCGTCATCAGTAGGCCGCTTGTGACGGTATAGCCGGGCAGGCCCGACATGCGGCTGGCGGTCTCGCTAAAATCGACCAGATACACAATGCCGATCACACCCAGGAAGAACCACATCGTGGTCATGAGGTAACGGCGGAAGAAGTAACGCCCAAGCGTTCCGAATAGCATCAGCGACCTCCCGCCGAGGGACCGGCAGACTTCGGAAGTAGTCGATGGACCTTGCGCCAAAGTGCAACGACCTGATTGGCCACGAAGCCCACCAGCGATATCCGCCTGTGCAGGACCAGCGATGCCACCGAGGTTATGCTGATAATGATCGGAATGGCGTAAAGCACCGCGATGTAGATCGGTTTATCGTCGATCTGGTTGGCGGCATAGAATGTCGCCCACCGCACGACGAACGCCATCACCAGCGCCGACACCATCGGATGCAGCCGCGCCTCGCGATGGGATCGCGCGTCACCGGCGATCGCCAGCGAAATCAGCGCATAGACGAGCGGCAGCACCCAGTCGGTCAATCGTCGGTGCAACTCGGCGCGATAATTGCCCGGTTTCGAAATGTAGTCTTTGTCGTTCGGATCCGGACTGAGGAGGAACGGCAGCTCGCGGTCGGATGCGCGAAGCGTGGACTGTCCCTTGTTCTGGGTCAGGTCGGATAGATCGAAGGAATAGGAATCGAATCGGATGACGGAGACGTCGCCAGCGGGCGTTTTCCGGTGCACTTCGCCGTCATGCATGATCAGCGAGGTACCCTTTTCGTCAACGGCGCCTTCGCGGGCGTAATAGATCAGTTCGAAGGCGGGATCGCGCTCGTCGACGACGAACAGCCCCTTCAGGACGCGGCCGGCGAGGCGCTCGGAAATCTGCACGTAAAGGCCGGTATCGATCCGGCGAAAGTTCTTTTCCTCGATCACCGTCGACAGAAGATCGGCGTAAGCCGCTGCAACCATTTGCCTTACGGCAGTCTTGGCTTTTGGCTCGACAACGTTGTCGACGAAGAAGGAGAAGACGCTGATCACGGCTGCGAGAATAATAATTGGCCGCCAGATGATGCTGCGGCGCGCGCCGGCTGCGTCGATGACGGCCAGCTCCGAATCGTTGTTCATCGTCGTCAGTGTCTGGGTGACGGCGATGACCAGTGCGAACGGCAGGACGACGGGAATGATCGATGGCAGGATAAGCGTTGCAAGCTTGGCAAACGAACCGACCGACTGGCCGCTATCCGTCACAAGATTGATGCGCTGCAGGACTTGCGTCGTCCATATGATCGCGAGCACTGGCAATAGGGCGACCAGAAACATCTGGCCCACGCGCCTCAATATGTATGTTTCAAGCAGTTTCATGCACGCCCTTGAACGCTCTTCGCGAAGTCTTGCCGCTATGCAGCGCAAACCATCTACGCTTTTTGGTTTGCTTTTGCGACAAGCCACCCTCGAAAATTCATTCAATTTTCAGTTTTTTTTCCGGCTGTGGCGAATCGGTCAGGGCGAGGACGGCTGCGAAGACGACGAGCGACGAGAGCCAGCCGAGGATAACGTCCGAGAGGAAGTGAGCGCCAAAGGCGACGCGCAAGGCCGGTGCCAATAGTGAAATGGCCGCGAGCGGAATGAAAAGTGCTGGCCGGATCGAGCGCGGCGCCAGGAAGACAAGGCAGAGAAGCCATCCGGCACCGGCTGCTTCGCCGGAAATGAAGGAACAGTTAGACACACATTTTCCAATGAGCGATCCGGCCTGGACGAAATCCAGACTGCCGCCGAAATCCAGCGTGCCCGAAGGTCTTGGCCGGCCGGAATGATCCTTGAGGATCATGTTCACCAGGACGATCGGCCCGGCAATGAGAGAGCCAAGTGCGATCTTTAACGCCCTTGCTCGATTGGCGTCGAAGGTTGCGCCACAATGGCTGTAACAGTCGGCCAGCTTCCACAGCAGCACGGCCGTGACCACGTAGGGCAAGCGGAGAAACAACGTACGAAGCAGTTGTAGTGACAGTTCCTGCCGGTAGGGGAAATGCCCACACGTCTCGCGGATCGAAATGCCGGCGCTGCAGACTTCACGAACGAAAAAGTGTTCTGAAACATACAGATCGACTTGTGGAAAGATATGGAAGAATGCCAGCAGCGCCAGCCACGTGATCAGCAGCGCCTTAAACGCGTCGGCAGCGCCGTAGCGGGCGCTGGGTCTGGCTACAGAAGTCAATGTCCTCAATATTGCGTTCAAAGATCGATTCCCAACCCGTCCGTCAGCCAGGATCAATAAGGCGCGCAGATGACGGCTTGTTGACGCAACTTCCGCGATCTCAAGGATTGCGGTCCGCGACAAAGACTTGTCTTCGGATGCGAAACCCGAGATGATTGCGCAAGAGGATTTCGACAATCCCACTGGAGAAGACATGTCAGCCAAATTCGAAATTTCATTTGAAAAATCTGCCGAGATTGCCGGCGGTTACGCCATTCTGCTCAAGACCAAGGACGCGGATACCGCTGCAGGCGTCAGCGCCGCCGATCCTTCCGGCGTGGTCGCAAAGGCGGCCAAGATTGCGGGATTTACCGCCAAGCTGGCCACGGCTCTCGATATCGTCGCGCCCGAGGGCTCTGCGGCTGAACGAATCTTCGTGATCGGCCTCGGCAAGTCCGCGGACCTCGCTTCCTTCGACTGGCTGAAGGCCGGCGGTGCGGCGGCTTCCAAGATCAAGAACACCACCGACGTGACGATCTTCATCGACGCACCCGGCGTTGACGTCACGCCGGCGCAGGCGGCCGACTTCGCGCTCGGCATGCAGCTGCGCGCCTATGGTTTCGACACCTACAAGACGAAGAAGTCCGACGACGACAACAACGGCAAGGATGGCAATGGTGCCGTCACGGTCCGCATCGTCACGGCCACTGCTAAGGAGGCCTCCAAGGCATTCGAGACCGCGCAGGCCGTGGCCAATGGCGTCAATCTCGCCCGCGATCTCGTCAACGAGCCCGCTAACATCCTGGGGCCGGTGGAATTCGCCGCCAAGGCCAAGGAACTCGAAAAGCTTGGCGTTGAGGTCGAGATCCTGACCGAGAAAGAGATGACGAAGCTCGGCATGGGTGCGCTGCTCGGCGTCGCACAGGGCTCCGTGCGTCCGCCGCGCCTTGCCGTCATGCAGTGGAAGGGCGGCAAGAGCGGCGAGCAGCCGGTCGCCTTCATCGGCAAGGGCGTCGTCTTTGACACTGGCGGCATTTCCATCAAGCCGGCCGGCGGCATGGAAGACATGAAGGGCGACATGGGAGGTGCTGCCGCCGTCACCGGCCTCATGCATGTGCTTGCAGCCCGCAAGGCGAAGGCCAACGTTGTCGGCATCATCGGCCTCGTCGAGAACATGCCCGATGGCAACGCGCAGCGCCCCGGCGACATCGTCACATCGATGTCCGGCCAGACGATCGAAGTGATCAACACCGATGCCGAGGGCCGTCTCGTGCTCGGTGACGCCATCTGGTACTGCAACGATCGTTTCAAGCCGAAGTTCATGATCGACCTCGCGACGTTGACCGGCGCCATCCTCGTCGCACTCGGCAACATCCAAGCCGGCTTGTTTTCCAACGACGACCAGCTTTCCGAGCAGTTGACCGCTGCAGGCATCGAGACGCATGAGCGGCTCTGGCGCATGCCGATGGGCAAGGAATACGACAAGATGATCGACAGCAAGTTCGCCGACATGAAGAACACCGGCGGCCGCCATGCCGGTTCGATCACCGCGGCGCACTTCATCAAGCGCTTCGTCGGCGACACGCCTTGGGCGCATCTCGATATCGCCGGTACGGCGATGGGCTCGCCGCTCGATGAAATCAACCAGTCCTGGGGCTCGGGCTACGGCGTGCGCCTTCTCGACCAGCTGGTTCGCGCCAACTACGAATCATGACCGAGGTCCTGTTCTATCATCTGACGGAATCCAAGCTGGAAGATGCGCTCCCGCCGCTGCTCGACAAGAGTGTCGAGCGCGGCTGGCGCGTTGCCGTGCAGATGAAGGAAACGGCACACAGGGATGCGCTGGATGCGCATCTCTGGACGTTTCGTGAAGACAGCTTCCTGCCGCACGGAACCGACGAGGGCGATCTGGCCGGCAATCAGCCGGTTCTTCTCACTGTGACCGACGGCAATGCCAATAGCGCGACCGTGCGCTTCATCGTCGGCGGCGCCGAGCCACCGCCGCTCGCCCCCTATGAGCGCGTCGTCTTCATGTTTGATGGTTACGACCAGGAACAGCTTGAAGGCGCGCGCGCGCAATGGAAGAAGCTGAAAGGCGAGGGCCACAGCCTGACATATTGGCAGCAGACGCAGGAAGGCCGCTGGGAGAAGAAGGCCTGACTGGGTCGATCAGGTCAGCCCGGCGTCCGCCACCACCTTGTCGATGAAGTCGTGCTTCGACTTGGTGTACTCGGCACGGCTTTGCGCATGCGTGTCGGCCAGCCCGACCTTCAGCTGCTCATAGGCGCGGGCGAGTTCAGGCTTGGCGCGCAGGGCGTTGCGAAAGGCCAGCATCCGGTTCCAGTGGCTGCCCTGGTATTCGACCACATGCACGAGATGCGTTCGCGTCTCGCCCTTGATGCCGCGGCCGAAAATATGATCGTCGGGAACGATGTCCGTGCCGGCGTAGTCGTAGCCGATGCTCTCCATCGCGCCGACGCAGGCAAGGCCATCGGCAAAATGGCGGATGCCGACCATGATGTCGATGATCGGCTTTGCCTTGATGTTGGGAATAGCCGTACTGCCGACATGCTGGATGTCGATCGCCATGTCGCCGAGAGCGTCGCGGATGGCCTCCGCTTCCTCTTCATAGGCGTCGTGCCACAAGCTGTTGGGCGTCGCCAGAGAAACCGTCTGGTTTTTCAGGCCGAGACCGAACGACTCATCATCCCGCATGCCGAACCTCCGCGATACCGGGTCATTGCCCTAGAATATCACGAGGTTCGGCAATTTCGAATCAATCGTGGAATGCCTCGACGAATTTGCGCTTTCCGAGCATGAAGGCGTCGGCGACATGGCGCAGCGGCGCCAGGTCGACATCCGACTCGCCCACCTTGACGATTTCGGCAAAGCGCCGGTAGAGCGACGGATATTCCTCTTCCGGTGCTTCGAATTTGAGTTCGCCGTTGACCGAAAGCTTCGAACCGCCCTCGGCAAGAACCATCTGGCCCGCCGCGGTTTCGGCGAAAATGTCCCAGCTCTGCTTGCCGGTCTGGCGCCAGTCGAATTCGACATGAGCAGGAATGTTGTCGGCGTTCTTGAAGTGCAGATCGGCAGCGATCGGCGCATCGCGGTTTTCTGGGAACTCAAGCGTCGCGCTGGTCAGGAAGATCGCCTTCGGCAGGATATGGGTGACGATCGACAGGGCATTGATGCCGGGATCGAACACGCCAAGCCCGCCGGCCTGCCAGATCCAGTCCTGGTTCGGATGCCACTGGCGCACGTCTTCCTTCCAGACAACGTGAACGCTCTTGATCTCGGTCGATGCCAGGAAAGACTTCGCGGCCTCGACGGCGGCGGCATAACGTGAATGCCAGCTGGCAAACAGCGACAGGCCCTTGGACGCGGCAAGCTTCTCGAGATCGGCAACTTCGCTGAGCGTTGCGCCGGGGGGCTTTTCCATGAACACGTGCTTGCCCGCGGACAGCGCCTTGTGGGCCGCATCGTAGCGATACTGCGGCGGCATGCAGAGCGACACGGCCTCGATTTCCGGCACGGCGTCGAGCATGGCCTCGATCGTCGTGAAAGCCTGGACGCCATCGACCGTACCGTTGCGGCTCGCCGTGGCGATCAGGTTGAAATCCGGGTTCTTGGCGATGGAGGGGAGGTGCTGGTCGCGGACGATCTTGCCGACGCCGACGATGGCGAGATTGATGGGTGACATGCTGCTTGCTCGCGTTCGGTGTTTCGCTCAATAGTATGATTTATTTTGGCGCCTGTTTTATCAGAAAGATGCCGGCGGGCAAGCGCCTGCACCGTGATTAAAACAGGTCGTTCAGAGCGAAGCCATGACGGCGGGCGTGGGCGTGGCCTTCTTGAATTTCAGCGTCACCACCTTGTAGCCTTCGGCCTCGAGCTTGGAGAGCAGCGTCGGCAACATGGTGACGGTCCGATTGTGGATATCATGCATCAGGATGATGCCGCGGCCGCGCTTGTGCAGCAGGTCCATCGTCCGCTTGGTAACGGAAGCCGGCGTCGTGTTGAAATAATCCTTGCTGTCGACATCGACGTCCATGACCACCATCTCGCGCATGGCAATCGCCGCGCGCAGCTTGTGGCTATCCGCCAGATAAGGGAAGCGGAAGAAGTTGACGTCAACGCCTGTCGCCTTCGTCACCGCCGCTTCGCCACGCGTGACCTCGGCCATCGCCATGTCGAAGCTCAGCGATGCGAGGTTGTCGTGCTTGTAGGTGTGGCTACCGATGGCATTGCCGTCCATGGCCACCTTGCGGGCCAGTTCCGGATGCAGCGACGCCATCTCGCCGACCATCATGAAGGCGCCCTTGACGCCGAATTCGTCGAGCGTCGCCAGCACGCGGTCGGTACGTCCTGGGATCGGGCCATCGTCGAAGCTGAGGATGACTTCCTTGTCCTGCAGGCGGATATCGTGGACCGAAGAGACGGTCATGGTCCGGCCGGCGAGGTGGTGCTGCTTGCCGAAGCGACGCGATGCGGACAACTCGGCGCCATCGCTGTCGGCCGTATTCTGCTTGCCTTCCGGTGCGACGATCGACGAGGTCTTGATCGTCTTGTCAGGTGCGGGTTGCTTGGTTGTTTGGCAGCCCGCAAGAGCGGTGCAGAGAATAAGACCGGAGTAGAAAGCGAAACGGTGCATGAAGAGTGTCTCAACAAATCAGTAATGAATGTTGAGACAACCTTTCGAATTATGGTTAACGATCGGTTTCTTTCGGTCGTGAGCGCCCTAACAAATGTCAAATCGGGCACGCTTGAAGAACGCCTGTGGCTATCCTGCCATAGCCTCTTCGTATTCCGAGGAAAGCTCCAGCCACTGTTCTTCGGCCGCAGCCAGCTTGGCGGCGGCTTCGCCACGTTGCTTGGCCTTGTCGGCAGCCTTGGCGGGGGCCTTTTCGTAAAGAACAGGATCCGCAAGCTCTGCATCAAGACCCTGAATCAGTTTCTCCAGCTTGCCTGTCAACGATTCGATTTCGTTGATCTTTTTCTTCAGCGGCGCGAGCGAGGCACGCCGCTCGGCGTTCAGCTTGCGCTGATCCGCCTTGGTTGCTGCGTCCTCAATCAGTTGCGGCTTTTCTTCTTTTTTTTTACCGGAAGAGACAATCAGATCTCGGTATTCGTCCATGTCGCCTTCAAACGCGGCGACCGTGCCGTTATTGACCAGCCAGAGCCGGTCGACCGTGGCCTCGATCAGGTAGCGATCATGCGAGATCAGGATGACGGCGCCTTCGTAGTCGTTCAGCGCCTCGATCAGCGCCCGGCGGCTGTCGATGTCGAGGTGGTTGGTCGGTTCGTCGAGTATGAGCAGGTTCGGCGCGTGGAACGCGGCAAGACCCATCAGCAGGCGGGCCTTTTCGCCACCCGAGAGATCCTTGGCGGCGGTCGCCATCTTCTCGGTCGCCAGGCCCATCTGCGCGACGCGAGCGCGCACCTTGGCTTCCGGCGCGTCCGGCATCAGCCGGCGCACGTGCTCCACGGCGGACTGATCAGGAATGAGGTCGTCGAGCTGGTGTTGGGCGAAGAAGCCGATCTTCAGGCTCGGCGCCAGCTTCACCTCGCCGCTGTCGGCGGCCAGCCGTCCGGAGATGAATTTCGCAAAGGTCGACTTGCCGTTGCCGTTCGAGCCGAGCAGCGCGATACGGTCGTCGTTGTCGATACGCAGATTGAGACCCTTCAGGATCGGGTTGCCGGGCTCGTAGCCGACGGCGCCGCTGTTGATGGCGACGATCGGGGAGGCGGGCTGCTTCTCGGGCTCGGGGAAGGTGATCGGCTGGACATGGTCCTCGATGACCGACGCGACGGTGCCCATGCGCTCCAGCGCCTTGACGCGGCTCTGCGCCTGCCGTGCCTTCGAGGCCTTGGCCTTGAAGCGGTCAATGAAGCCCTGCAGGTGCTTGCGCGCCGCGTCGTTCTTCGCCTTGGCCTTGGTCTGCAGCTCGTCGGCCTCCGCCTTCTGCCGCTCGAACTGGTCGTAGCCGCCGCGATAGAAGGTCAGCTTCTTCTGGTCGAGATGCACGATCGAGTTGACCGCGTTGTTGAGCAGGTCGCGGTCATGGCTGATGATCAGCACGGTGTGCGGGTAACGGCGGATATAATCCTCGAGCCAGAGTGTGCCTTCGAGGTCGAGATAGTTGGTCGGCTCGTCGAGCAACAGCAGATCCGGCTCGGTAAACAGCACCGAGGCCAGCGCCACGCGCATCCGCCATCCGCCTGAGAAGGACGATGCCGGTCGCGCCTGCGCTTCCTGATTGAAGCCGAGGCCGGACAGAATGCTTGCGGCGCGCGATTCTGCCGAATGCGCGTCGATGTCGACCAGGCGCATCTGGATCTCGGCGATACGATGCGGATCTGTCGCCGTTTCGGCCTCCGCCATCAGCGCGCTGCGCTCCTTGTCGGCGGCGAGCACGATTTCGATCAGCGAATCCTCGGTGCCAGGTGCCTCCTGCGCGACCTGACCCATGCGCGCATTTTTCGGCAGCGAGATCGAGCCGGTTTCGGCCCCGAGATCGCCGGTGATGATGCGGAACAAGGTGGACTTGCCGGCGCCGTTGCGGCCAACGAGGCCGGCCTTCGTGCCCGAGGGCAGCGAAACGCTGGCGTGGTCCAGAAGCAGGCGGCCTGCAATACGGGCGGAAACATCGCTAATCGTGATCATGCCCGGCGTTTTGGCCGAAACACGCAGTTAGCGCAAGGGGCTGTCGGTCACCGTCCGAACGCTTGCACGGGCAGGCGGCGGTTGGATTGCGCGGCATGCAGCGCAATCCGCGCGTTCGCCTGCAACTGGGAGGCCGTCCCGGCATCAGCGCTCAGCGCCACGCCGAGCGAAACCGTCAGCTTCGCGTTGGGTGCGTTGTCCGATGTCGCGAATACCACGCTTTCCTCGACGGAGTTGCGCAGGCGGTCGGCGATCGCCATCGCCTCCTGCATGCCGACATTGGCGAACAGGAAGGTGAACTCGTCGCCATCGGTGCGGGCCACGAAGTCGTGCTTCTTGATCGATTTGCGGAACAGGTCGGCTAGCCTCTTCAAAAGGCGGCTGCCGGTCTGTGTGCCGTAGCGGCTGTTCAGCGCCTTGAAGTCGTCGACGCCGAGAACGATCAGCGCGCTGCCGGCGGACCCTTCCTCGCGTTCGTAGAGCTCGAGCACTGTCCGGTTGAGGGCCGTGCGGTTAGGAAGGCCGGTCAGCCGGTCCGTGGACGACGCCGACTGCGCGGCGGCGACGCCGCGCTCCAGCGCCTCCATGCGGTCGACATCGTGGCGCAGCTTCTGTTCGAGGTCGGTGTCGCTGGACAGCAGGTCCTGCAGCGATGTCGACAGATAGTCCATCTCGGTCATAAACGACGAAAGGCTTTGGTCTGGATTGCCAGATATCGAATTCAGCGCCGTTTCCGCTGCGCGCATGAAGGACTGCTTCTGGCGCAGGCTTTCGCTCAGCCGTTCCACGGCATCGCGCAGCATTTTGCTCATCTCCGCCTGCGATGTGTCGCCGACGAGGCCGCAATGGCTGACAAGGCGATATTTCAGGCCGAGTTCATCCAGCGACGGCTGCCGGGGCGCGGCACCAAGCGAGGCGATGTCTTGTGCCAGCGCCGCATTCTGGCCGATGATCGCCTCATGGAACAGCTCGTAATTGCGCGGTAGGCCGGAAACGCCGAGCCTGGCGATGTGCTGGCTGATCCGCTGGATGTCTGAGATCGCGGCAGGACGCTGGGCGTCTCGCTGTGGCTGTGGAGCCGATGCTGCATTTCGCATGATCAATCCCTCGCTCGTCGGCCCTGTCCGGCCTTGGTCTCCCTTTCTATGCAGTCTACTGTTTAAGATGAGCTGAATTTGCAGCTTTTCCGAGTAAATTGGCTTTCCGCATTCGCTGAATGCGGTTAACGCGATCTTGACGTCACTGGCTCAGCCACTGCTTGCCGTCGCTGTGCAGGAAGTAGCTGATATCGAGCGCCAGGCTCGGTTTGCCGAGCGATGTCAGCGTCATGTGACATTGGCCACGATGATGCGTCTGATGGTTGAAAAGGTGCGACATCGCCGGCCACAGCGGCTGGGTGATCTCTCCCGGACGCGACACCGGCGTGTAGCTGAAAGTCTGTGAAAGCGCTGGCTCGTCGAGTGTATCGATCCAATCTGCAATCCGCTTGTCCTCGCTATTGCGGGCCGTACGCAGTCCGGCAAGGTCATCGTAGAGAATGCCGTTGAGCGTGGTTGGCGCGTCGCCCTGACCGGTGAAGCGTTTCATCCAGATGCGATCGGCCAGAAGAATGTGATTGAGCGTGGCATGCATCGAACCGAAGAAGGCGCCGCGACTTGCGCGATACTCCTCATCCGTCAGTTCTGCCGCCGCACCATATACAAGGGCATTGGCCCAGTGGTTGTAGTCAGCAAACATCCTGTACTGCTTCAGCATTTCCGCCTCCATGCGATTGACGTGTTTCGACGTTAACGCGGTTTTAGACCAAAGTGGTTGATGGCCTCATGAAAAATCGACATCAACCGCCATTCGGCGTCCCACTCTGTGACGGGCGCGTGAAATTACCGTAGCCCCCTTGTTTTCAGGCTATCGGACGGGTAAACACCGCCCACTTTTCCCCGATAACTGAGGATTATTACAATGGCGATTGAACGCACCTTCTCGATGATCAAGCCCGACGCCACCAAGCGCAACCTGACGGGCGCCATCACCAAGGTATTCGAAGACAACGGCCTGCGCGTCGTCGCTTCCAAGCGGGTCTGGATGAGCAAGCGCGAAGCCGAAGGCTTTTACGCCGTTCACAAGGATCGTCCTTTCTTCGGCGAACTGGTCGAAGGCATGACGTCGGGCCCGACCATCGTTCAGGTTCTGGAAGGCGAGGGCGCCATCCTGAAGAACCGCGAAATCATGGGCGCAACCAACCCTGCCAATGCTGACGAAGGCACGATCCGCAAGCAGTTCGCCCTGTCGATCGGCGAGAACTCGGTTCACGGTTCGGACGCTCCTGAAACCGCTGCCGAAGAAATCACCTACTGGTTCTCGGCCACCGAAATCGTTGGCTGATTCAAGAGTTCAGCGGAGACGCCGAACGCGTTGAACTGATTCAGAAAGCCGGGGCATCGCTCCGGCTTTTTCACGTCGCAGTCCTGATCAGCTTTGGCAGGCGCCGTCCGAGCCGTAATCCACCGTGCCGTCGGGTTTGAACACCTCGGGGTTCTTCGTATAAAGCGGCCCGATCACCAGCGGCTTGGCCGGCATCACCGACTGGTCGGTATCCGACGTCACCATCGTCTTCAAGCTTTGCAGCGTCTTTCCCGATGCGTCAACGAGCCGTATGGCGACGGAATAGGGGCGGTTCTCCTTGACGCAGTGTATGGGTGGGCTCTGCAGCGTGATCTTGTCCCAGGCTGGGAAGATCTTCTCGTTGACGACAAGCGGATCGCCGCCGGCCGGATTTTCGAACTCGGCAATCGCCACGGCTCCCTCAGGTATCGGTGCCTTCTTGTTCAGCGTCACCAGATAGGTCGCGATGGCCACGCGATAGTTGAACACGAAGATGTGGCCGCTGACGTCGACCAGTGTCTCGGACTCCCGCTGGCATCCCGCCAGTATTGTCGTCATCGTGACGACTGCCATCCCAAACCTCCTCATGGCACATCCTCCTCTTTCCGCCGCCTGTAGTGGCGGTTCGCCTTGGCGCGGTTGCCGCAGACGGTCATGTCGCACCAGACGCGGCTCCTGTTTTTGCTTCGGTCGAGAAACAGCCAGCCGCAGTTGCCGCAGATCTTCATCCGCTCGTTATCCGGCGTGGCGATCAGCCTCAGCGCCGAATGCGCCGTCGCCCTGTCCACGCCATTGGCCGCCGAACCGCCGCGCAGCACCCGTGCGATCGCCTCCAGCAGATCGGCAAGCAGGGCCTCTTCATGGCCGCAAAGCACCCGACTGCGAAAATACCGATCCGTCGCCTCGCGCAGCGCGATGAACGCCTGCTTGTCCTTGGGCGCTGTCAGCACGACGTCACCGAAAATCGCCCGCTCTGCGGAAAATTCCGCCGCCGCCTTTGGAAACGAAAGCAGTTGCGCCTCGACGCCGAAACGATCGACGCGACGCGCCTCGTCATGCCTGAGCACGACGCTGTTGGCGACATCGAGCGCCAGTGCGCCGCCTGCGAAACGATGGGCAGTCCAGGAAAAGTTCATCGAGAAAATATAACTGGTAAAACGAATTTTGCCAGTTATGATTTTTGTAAGGACGGAGCTGTCGATGGCATATCTGCTACAGCAACTGGCAAATGCGATTCCGCTCGCCGCGCTCTATGCGGCGCTGGCCTTCGGCTATGCGATCGCCTTCGGTGTCACCAAGCGAGCGGATATAACCTACGGCGCGATCTTCGCCTTCGCCGGCCAGATGTTTCTGCTGTTCACCGATGTCGGTTACAACAGGCTTTGGCTGATCCTGCCTGCAGCACTCACCTTCGGCGCGGTCGCGGCTGTGCTTTACGCCATGGGGGCGGGCATCTGGATCGGCCGTTCGATCATGCTGCCGCTGGTCCGCCGGTCGTCCAACACGGTTATCGTTGCCGCGCTCGGCATCACCATCGTGCTGATGGAAACGGCGCGCCTTGCCTCGAACAGCCGCAGCCTCTGGCTCTCGCCGTTGCTGAACGAACACGTCGTCTTCTGGCGCAGCGGCGACTTCGAGGTGGTGCTGACGCAGATCCAGCTGATCAACACGGCGCTGATGTGCGTCTTCGTCGCATCGGGCGCGCTCATTCTCAAGCGAACCTCATGGGGCCGCATCTGGCGCGCGGTCACCGACGACCCACTGGCGGCCGAACTTTGCGGCGCCAGTGCCAACCGTGTCTTCCTCGTGGCCTATTCGGCAGCCGTGCTGATGGCGACACTGTGCGGCATCCTTTCCACCACCTATTACGGCACGATGGATTTCGGCGCCGGCCTGATGTTCGGCCTGAAGGTGCTGATGGTGGCAGCGGTCGGGGGATATTCCGATCCCTTGAAATCGGCCGGCGGTGCAGCCGGGCTCGGCCTTGTCGAAACCCTTTGGACGGCCTATGGGCCATTCCTGTGGCGCGACCTCGTGGTTTTCTCGCTGCTGATCCTGCTGCTGGTTCTCAGCCGGCGCGAGCGGGCGATCCCCTGATTATTTCCACTTGTCCTGCGCCGCGTCGTCGGCGTGCTTGGCTTCGACCCAATTTCGCTCGGACCCGTCCTTGGGATGTTCCTTCTTCCAGAACGGCGCCGATGTCTTCAGGAAGTCCATCATGAAGTTTGCGCCATCGAACGCGGCCTGCCGATGTGGCGCGGCTGCAATGACCAGCACGATATTTTCGCCCGCGGCGATCTTGCCGTAGCGATGGATCGCGGTCAGGCCGACCAGCTTGAACCGCTCGATCGCCATATCGGCGATGCGCCTCATCTCCGCTTCCGCCATTCCGGGGTAATGTTCAAGCTCCAGGGCCTCGAGCGTCCCGCCCTCGTCACGGCAGAGCCCGGAGAAGGTGACGACCGCGCCGATGCCGGGCTTGCCCTTGCTCAAGAGATCGACTTCGCACTGCAGGTCGAAGTCCTCGGTCTGGACGCGGATGGTGGGAGAGATGCTCATGAGTGTGGTTTCGGCTTTTCGGCGAGGGAGTTCCGCGCCGGCCCCCCTCTGTCCTGCCGGACATCTCCCCCACAGGTGGGGAGATCGACTCGCGGAGCGATCCCCGCAGGACGTTGAGGTCTGAGCGAGCGGCTACGCCCAGCCGATCTCCCCACCTGTGGGGGAGATGTCCGGCAGGACAGAGGGGGGTATGCCCGCGCCGCGACCGTCACCGTCTCATCCGCCCGTCATCGGCGGAAAGATACCGATCTCGCGCGCGTCGCCGATCGGTTCGTCATGTTCCACATGTTCCTGATCGAGCGCCACGCGGATCACATCGGGAAACTGCAGCGCGGTCTCGTATTCCTCGCCCAGCGTCTGAAGATGGCTGAGAAGATCGGACACGGTGACGACGGAAGCGGGCAGGGCGATCTCTTCCTCGGCCTTGCCGATCCGTTCGCGCACCCAGGCGAAATAGACGAGCTTGGTCATTCGTCGTTTTCCACGATGTGCTTGATACCGGCGCGGAAATAATCGTAGCCGGTGTAGATCGTCAGGATCGCGGCAATCCACAGCAGGCCGATGCCGGTCATCGTCGTATAGGGGAAGATTTCGTCGCCGGCAGGACCGGCAAGCAGGAAGGCGATGGCCACCAGCTGCACGGTCGTCTTCCACTTGGCGATCCGCGTCACCGGCACGCTGACCTTCAGCGCCGCCAGATACTCGCGCAGGCCCGAGACCAGGATCTCACGGCAAAGAATGGTGATCGCAGCCCAGATCGACCAGCCGGCAATTGTCTGATCGGCCGCGACCAGCAGCAGGATCGAGGCCACCAGTAGCTTGTCGGCGATCGGGTCGAGCATGCGGCCGATATTCGACGTCTGGTTCCAGATGCGGGCGAGATAGCCGTCGAGAAAATCGGTCAGCGACGCGATGACGAAGATCCACAGCGCCACCCAACGGGCCGTATTGCTGATCGACAGCTTGCCTTCAACAAAGAAGCAAAGAACGATGAGCGGCACAGCCAGGATGCGGCCGTAGGTCAGCAGGTTGGGGATGTTGTATGCGCGCGATGCCATGAATTGCTTCTCTGATTTGATGCGTCCGTAGATGACGGCTTTGACCGCAAAGCGTCAACATTGTTTCTGTTTTTTCGCTGCCTTTGCGTGGAATTTGCGACCGACGCCGGTTATTTCGCGGCGTCGTCATGAAAATGGTTGTAAACCTGCTTGGCGACCGTTTCCGAAATCCCCTCCACGGCCATCAGATCCGAGAATGCTGCGCGCGACACCGCCTTGGCGGTCCCGAAATGCTGCAGCAGCGCACGTTTGCGTGAGGGGCCGATGCCGCCGATCTCGTCGAGGGGGTTCTTCACCATCTCCTTCTTGCGCCGCGCCCGGTGCGAGCCGATGGCGAAGCGGTGCGCCTCGTCGCGCATGCGCTGGGTGAAATAGAGCACCGGATCGCGTGGCGGCAGGGTAAAACTCTCGCCGCCCGGCAGGAAGAAGCGTTCGCGCCCGGCATCGCGGTCGACACCCTTGGCGACGCCGATGGCGGTGACGCTGTCGGTGATTCCGAGCTCTTCCAGGATCGCGCGTACGGCAGTCATCTGCCCCTGGCCGCCGTCGATCAGGATCACGTCGGGCCATGCAGGGAAGGGCATGTCGGCCGCATCGGCCGCATCGGCGGCCGCGACGGGCTGGCTTCGGTCTGGAATGCCCTCTTCCTTGAGCAATCGCGAAAACCGCCGCGTCATCACTTCGCGCATCATCCCGAAGTCATCGCCCGGGGTGATGTCGGTCGATTTGATGTTGAACTTGCGGTACTGGTTCTTCACGAAACCTTCCGGCCCCGCCACCACCATGCCGCCGACGGCATTGGTGCCCATGATGTGGGAGTTGTCGTAGATTTCGACGCGCTGCGGCACATAGGACAGCTTGAACGTATCCTTGAAGCCTTCGAGCAGCCGCGATTGCGACGCAGTTTCCGCCAGCTTACGCCCATGCGCCTCGCGCGCATTGCCGAGGACGTGATCGACCAGGTCGCGCTTCTCGCCGCGCTGCGGCACCAGAACGGAAATCTTGTGCCCGGCCTTCTCGGCGAGGGCGGCGGCCAGCAGTTCCATTTCTTCCACCGTTTCCGAGAGCAGGATCTGCTTCGGCACCGGCTTGTCGTCGTAGAACTGCGCCAGGAAGGCGCTGAGCACCTCCGCGCCGGTCAGTTGCGGATCGGCCTTCGGGAAATAGGCGCGGTTGCCCCAGTTCTGCCCGGTGCGGAAGAAAAACACCTGGATGCAGGAAATCCCGCCCTCGTGATAGATCGCGAAGACATCCGCCTCATCGACGCCGGCCGGGTTGATGCCCTGGTGACTGGAGACATGCGACAGTGAGGCCAGCCGGTCGCGATAGACGGCGGCCTGCTCGAAATCGAGATCCTCAGCCGCCTGGTTCATCGCCTCGGCCATATGCGCCTTCACCTTCTGGCTCTTGCCGGAAAGAAAGTCCTTGGCCTCCTGCACCAGTTCGCCATACCCCGCATCGCTGATCTCGTGCGTGCACGGCGCCGAACAGCGCTTGATCTGGTAGAGCAGACAGGGCCGCGTCCGCGTCTCGAACACGCTGTCGGTGCAAGTGCGAATCAGGAAGGCGCGTTGCAGCGAATTGATCGTGCGGCCGACGGCGCCCGCGGATGCGAAAGGACCGAAATAATCACCCTTGCGCGCCCGCGCCCCGCGATGCTTGAGAATGGCGGGCGCCCTGTGATCGCCACCGATCAGGATATAGGGAAACGACTTGTCGTCGCGCAAAAGCACGTTAAAGCGCGGCCGCAACCGCTTGATCAGATTCGCTTCCAGCAGAAGCGCCTCGATCTCGGTCCGCGTCGTCACGAACTCCATATGCGCCGTCTGCCGCACCATCTGCGCGATCCGGTTGGAGTGGACGCGGCCGACCGCGTAGTTGCTGACGCGCTTCTTGAGGCTGCGCGCCTTGCCGACATAGAGCACGTCGCCGGCCTCATTGAACATGCGGTAGACGCCGGGGCTGTTCGGCAGCTGCTTGACGAACTCGGCGATCAGGTCAGCGCCGATAAGCCCGGTCTTGTCGGTCCCGCCCTCGTTCCAGTCGATGGCAGCCGTAACAGGCGCGGCGGAGCTGTCGCTCTCCACCTCGATATCGTCGTCCGTCTCGTCGTTTTCGTCATAAAGAACGCCACCATCCGGCAGCTTCCTTGAGTTCATTCCGTAATCTCCGCCACATCGGGCGTCTGCCAGGCAAGATGCTGGCCGCCGTCGAGGGCAATCATTTGGCCGGTGATCGAGGGCGTATCATAGAGAAAGCGGATCGTCCGCCCGAACTCGCCGAATCCCGGCCCCGTCTTCATGATAAGGCCGTCGACCTGCGCCTGGAAGTCCTCTTCGCTCTGTCGTGCACTGCGAACCGTCGGGCCGGGGCCGATCGCGTTGACGCGGATGCGCGGCGCAAAGCTTTGCGCCATCGTCTGCGTCGCCGTCCACAGAGCTGCCTTGGAGAGCGTATAGGAATAGAAGCCGGGATTGAGCGCCCAGACCCGCTGATCGACAATGTTGACGATCAGACCCGCGTCATCCGCCGGCAGCTGTTTTGCAAGCGCCGCCGAAAGAATCGACGGAGCGCGGACGTGCAGCGCGAAATGGTCGTCCCAGGCCGCCGCATCGAAGTGATGGGCCGAATCATTGTGGAAGGCGGAGGCGTTGTTGATCAGCAAATCGATCGGTCCAAACGCCTCTGATGCCCTCGCCAGAAGATTATTTGTAGCCTGCGTATCTTTTAAATTGGCCTGCAGCGAAATGGCCCGAAACCCCTTCTGCCGCAATTCCGCCACCAAATCCTCGGCGACCTCGATCGAACGATTGGCATGCACCGCGACCGCGAAGCCGTTTGCAGCAAGATCCTCGACTATTGCCCTGCCTATTCTCTTCGCCGCGCCGGTCACCAGTGCCGTTCGAAGTCTTTGCTCGTTCAAAATCATGCCTCTTCGTCGCGCAAATCTATGCGCTGCTTATATAGGCGTGTCACCAGACCTTACAAATGGCTGAACTGATTGCGGGAATTGCTTGGATGTTGTATGTATTATTTAAGAAAATAATTCGATAAAATAAGTATTCATCGATTAACCACTCGTTATGGTTAACAAATAGTCTGTTGCGCCAAAGCAACATCGAATTTCAGCCACCCAGGCGCCACAATCAAATCACATTTTGGCTCTTCCAAATCCGCATTTGCGCATCACTTTCACCCTCGATCCGAAAGGGACATGCGTAATTGCCTGCGAATGCTTCACTCTAAGACAGTCGATGCGGAGCGCGGGTTTGATAAGGAGATGAGTATGCGTACGTTTATTGCTAGCCTGTTGGTTTCGACCGTTGCCCTTGGTGGCGTTTCGGCTGCCTATGCAGCTGACGCTGTTGATCAGATCCCGGAAGCACCAATCGCCCAGAACGACCCGGCTCCCACGGGCAACTGGCAGGGCTTCTATCTCGGTGGCGCCGGCACCTACAACATGGGTGGTTTTGCTGACAAGTATAACGCCCGCGCATTCGGCGGCCAGATCTACAGCGGCTACAACTGGCAGCAGGGTCAGATCGTATACGGTGTCGAAGGCGACCTCGGTTATTCCGGTGCTGACAATCCTGTCGATGGCGGCATTGCCAAGAACGGCATCAACGGCTCGATCCGTGGCCGCATCGGCTACGACCTGAACCCCTTCCTGCTCTATGGTACGGCCGGTCTGGCTGCCACCAAGAACAAGTTCAGCAACGCTGCCGGTTCTGACACCGACGCCGCGCTCGGCTACACGGTTGGTGCCGGTGCGGAAGCCATGGTCACGAACAACATCACGGCTCGTATCGAATATCGCTACACCGACTACCAGAAGAACGACTTCAACGTCGGCGGCGCGAACATCTCGCGCGGTTACGACGAACACAGCGTCAAGGTCGGTATCGGCATGAAGTTCTGATCCACTCGATCATGACATGAGAGAGCCGGGCCTCAGCGCCCGGCTTTTTTATTGCCCGTTTATTGCCGGGTCTCGATATCAGGCGGCGTCTGCATCGTGCGGGAAGTCCGTCGATACCGCCAGATCCCGCCAGACGGACAATTCCGCGGCAACGCTGGCGTTCTTCTTTTCGATGGCTGCGACGGTGTCGCTGCCGAACGGCATGCGCAGCGGCGGGTTGTCGGAATGCGCCAGCGTGATCATCGCCTTGGCGAGGCGGGCAGGGTCGCCCGGCTGCTGATGGTTGAAGCCGGCCGCCAGTTCACGCATTTCGCCGGCTGGCGTCTCGCCGTAGTCGGCAATGGAACTGGGGCTGACTGACAGTGAGCTTTCATCGAGGAAATCGGTTCGGAAGAAGCCGGGTTCGACGACCGTCGCCTTGATGCCGAGCGGTGCGAGTTCCGCGGCCAGCGCTTCTGTCAGGCCTTCGACCGCAAACTTGGTCGAGCAATAGACGCCCCAGCCGGCATGCGAGACATAGCCGCCGATCGACGAAATATTGACCACATGGCCGGAGCGCTGGCGGCGCATGTGTGGCAGCACCGCGCGCGTCACCTTCAGCAAGCCGAAGACATTTGCTGCGTAGAGCTTCTCGATCTCGTCTTCCGTGGCTTCCTCGACGGCGCCTAGTAGGCCAAAGCCGGCATTGTTGAGCAGGATGTCGATCCGGCCGAAACGCTTCACCGCTTCTTCGGCTGCCTTGTGCGCCGACGCCTCATCCGTGACATCAAGCGTCACCGCCAACAGATTCGAATGATTCCCGAATTTCTCTTGCAAACCTTTCGGGTTGCGGGCCGTGGCAACGACCGCGTCGCCGGCATTGAGCGCTTCCCGGGTGATGAGCGCACCGAAACCTCGCGATGCACCAGTGATGAACCAAACACGCATGACGTTTTCCCTTCGGGTTGTGATTTACTGACACAGCCAAGGTAGCGTATGAAGATAGCTGAGAGAATTTGCCCTCTACTCCACGAGTCGATGAGAATAATTCATCAATGAAACGTGTTCGTTCCACCGACCTCGCCATTTTCCTGGCCATCGCCAATCATCGCAGCTTCCGCAAGGCCGCCATCGAACTGGGTGTCACAGCTTCGGCCTTGAGCCATGCGCTTCGGGCGATCGAAGAGCGGCTCCAAGTGCGCCTGGTCAACCGAACCACCCGCGGCGTCGGTCTGACGGAGGCAGGCGAGCGGTTGTTCGACCGCATCCGCCCGGCCTTCCTTGATATCGACGCCGCGCTCGACGATCTCGACACGTTTCGCGGCCAGCCCTATGGAAAGCTCCGTATCAACGCCGCTAGGGCGGCGACGAAGCTGGTGCTCCTGCCGATCGTCTCGCGCTTTCTCAGGGCTTACCCGTCAGTGGATGTCGAGATCGTCATCGACGATGCGCTGGTCGACATGGTCTCATCAGGCTTCGATACCGGCATACGCTTTGGCGAAAGCATCGCCGCCGACATGATCGCGGTGCCGATCGGCCCGCGCCACCGCTTCGCCGTCGTCGGAACGCCTGGGTATTTCGACAACAGGCAGGTGCCGGCGACGCCGCACGACCTCAAGGACCATGCCTGCGTCCGCTATCGCTTTGCCGGCGGGGCGTTCTATCGTTGGGAATTCGAGCGGGGCGGGATCGAGCTGGAGATCGAGGTTCAGGGGCCGCTGACGCTGGGCGATCAGGACGTCATCCTCAATGCCGTGCTTCAGGGCGACGGTCTCGGCTATCTATTCGAGGAGCAGGTGCGGAACGCCATAGACGACGGCAGTCTGGTGCAAGTGCTGGAAGACTGGTGCCCGTATTATCCGGGTTTCTTCCTCTACTATCCAAGCCGCCGACAATTGCCGACCGCGTTGCGTGCCTTCATCGATTTCGTCAAGGCCGAGAGGCCGGCGTCTCAGCCCTGAGGCTTCAGCTCGGAATAGGCTGCGAACTTCTTCTCGAATTCCCGCAACCAGCCGATCAATTCCGAATGCTCCGCTTCCCACTGGCCCTTGAAGCGCAGATCGAGGTAGCCGAGCGTCGCCGCCAGCGCGAAATGGCCACCATGCAGCTTCTTTCCAAGCTTCGGCACGTGCACGCTCAGATGGCTAAGGCCGCTGACCGCCTTCTTCCACTGACGATCGATCCACGGCTGATGGATCTTTTCCTCGTCGCGAAAACGTCGCTCGTAGACGATTGCCAGCAGGCAATCGCAGATACCGTCGCACAGCGCCTCGAGGATCTCGGTTTCGGTACGCTTGGCGTTTTTCGAGGGGTAGAGTTGCTTGCCCTTGAGGCGATCGAAATAGTGCATGATCGCCCGGCTGTCGAAGATCGAAACGCCGTCATCGGTGAGCAGCGTCGGGATTTTCCCGAGCGGGTTGTTGTCGACGAGAATGGCCGGCCCGGCGTTGGTATCGACGCGAATCTCGGTCGCATCGAGATCGAGATAGCGGGCGGCCATGCGCACCTTGCTGGAGTAGGGCGAGCTCGGAGCGCAAAGGATCTTCATTATCGGTCTCTTTCAAAATGCCTGAAACGTGCCGGGACTATTTCTCTCCCGACAGAGTCGGTCAATCCTCTTTCACGGCCTTGGCCTCGCCGCGCAGCCAGAAAGCCCGGTGCGAGGCATAGCGATCCTGCGCCATGTGATCCTTGATCGCCGGCAGCAGAGCATGCAGTTCGTCCTTCAGAGTGTAGGGCGGGTTGACTATGATGAGACCGGAGCCGGTCAATCCCGTCATGCCGCGATCGCTCTTGACCGTGAGTTCGGCGCATAACATTTTTGGAATGTCGAGCGCCTGCAGCGCCTCGTGGAATTCCTTCAGCGGCGCGCTTTTCTTGATCGGATACCACAGGCAATAGGTGCCGCCCGGAAAGCGGCGGTAGGCCTTGGCCAGCCCGTCCACCAGCCGCTCATACTCGCCATCCTCCTCGAACGGCGGATCGACAAGCACGATGCCGCGCTTTTCCTTGGGCGGCAGATGTGCGCCGAGCGAAAGCCAGCCGTCGAGCTCTGTGATGCGCGCATGGTGATCGCCTTCGAACAGCCGGTGCAGCTTGACGAAATCCTCGGGATGCAGCTCCATCGCCGACAGCCGATCCTGCGGCCGGAACAGCATGCGCGACAGCTTCGGCGAGCCGGGATAGTAGCGCAACCCGCCATCCGGATTGAGTTCGCGGACCGCAGCGAGATAGGGCTCCAGCAGTTCGGTCACCTGCGGCGACAGCTCGGCTTCGAGCAACTTGCCGATCCCGTCGCGCCATTCACCGGTCTTCTGCGCCTCTTCCGACGACAGGTCATAGAGCCCGATGCCGGCATGCGTGTCGAGAACACGGAAGCCCGCATCCTTCTTCTGCATGTAGACGACGAGGCGTGCCAGAACGGCGTGCTTCAGGACATCGGCAAAATTGCCCGCATGGTAGATGTGGCGGTAGTTCATTTTCGCTGATGCCTGCATGAATTCGGGTGAGGGGCGTCGTTTCCGGCTTTTGGCCGGTTACCGGTTGGAATATAGAAAGACCATGAACATTGCGACCCCTATCCCGGCCAAATCCCCGAAGTCGTCAGTCAAACTTGGACACACCGCCTGTCCGCACGACTGTCCCTCCACCTGCGCGCTGGAGATCGAGCTGACCGAAGACGGTCGGATCGGTCGGGTGCGTGGGGCAAACGACCACAGCTATACCGCAGGCGTCATCTGCGCCAAGGTCGCCCGCTATGCCGAGAGGCTCTACCATCCCGACCGCCTCATGCATCCGCTGCGCCGCAAGGGTGCCAAGGGGGCAGGCCAGTGGCAGCAGATCACTTGGGACGAGGCACTGGACGAGATTGCTGAAGCCTTCGTGAGGACCGAGGCCAAGAACGGCAGCGAGGCCATCTGGCCCTATTACTATGCCGGCACCATGGGCTGGGTGCAGCGCGACAGCATCGACCGTCTGCGCCACGCCAAGCGCTACTCCGGCTTCTTCTCGTCGATCTGTACCAACCCGGCCTGGACCGGCTTCACCATGGCGACCGGCGTTCTCAGAGGTCCGGATCCGCGCGAGATGGCGCGCACCGATTGCGTCGTCATCTGGGGCACCAATGCGGTGGCCACGCAGGTCAACGTCATGACCCACGCCATAAAGTCACGCAAGGAACGTGGCGCCAAGATCGTTGTCGTCGACATCTACGACAACCCGACGATGAAGCAAGCCGACCTGGCGCTGATCGTCAAGCCCGGCACCGACGCAGCGCTTGCCTGCGCCGCCATGCACATCGCCTTCCGCGACGGTTACGCCGACCGCGCCTATATGGCAAAATACGCCGACGATCCCGATGGCTTCGAGGCGCACCTCAAGACCAAGACACCGCAATGGGCCGCCGCAATCACCGGCCTGTCGGTCGACGAGATCGAGGCTTTCGGCAAGCTCATCGGCACCACCAAGAAGACTTTTTTCCGCCTCGGCTACGGCTTCACCCGCCAGCGCAATGGCGCGATCGCCATGCATGCGGCGGCCTCGATCGCCACCGTGCTCGGATCCTGGCAATACGAGGGCGGCGGCGCCTTCCACTCCAACAGCGATATCTTCCGCATGAACAGCGCGGAACTGACCGGCAAGTCGATGAAGGATGCGGATATCCGCATGATCGACCAGTCGCAGATCGGCCGCGCCCTGACCGGCGACGCCGTGGCGCTGCGCCATCGCGGCCCGGTGACCGCCATGCTGATCCAGAATACCAACCCGGTGAACATCGCGCCCGAGCAGCGGCTCGTGAAGCGCGGTTTCGCCCGAGACGATCTCTTCGTCGCCGTGCACGAGCAGTTCATGACCGATACCGCCGAGATGGCCGATATCGTCATCCCCGCCACCATGTTCGTCGAGCACGACGACATCTACCGCGCCGGCGGCCAGAACCACATCCTGCTCGGCCCGAAGCTGGTCGAGCCGCCCGAGACCGTGCGCACCAATCTCTTCGTCATCGAGGAACTCGCCAAGCGCCTCGGCGTCGCCGATCGCCCGGGCTTCGGCTTCACCGCCCGCGAGATGATCGACCGCGTTCTCCAATCGAGCGACTTGCCGGGCTACGATCACTTCCTCGAGCACAAGTGGTTCGATCGCCAGCCGGAATTCGACGACGCCCATTTCCTCAACGGCTTTGCCCATCCGGACGGTCGCTTTCGCTTCCGGCCTGACTGGACCAACCAGCCGGCCCCGAATCGCCCGCCCGAAGCCGTCGGTCTGCTCGGCCCGCATGTCGAGCTGCCGGTCTTTCCCGATCAGGTCGATGTCATCGAGGTCGCCGATGCCGACCACCCGTTCCGCCTCGCCACGTCGCCGGCCCGCAACTTCCTGAACTCCAGCTTCGCCGAGACCAAGACCTCGCGGCAGAAGGAGGGGCGACCGGAACTGATGATCAATCCTGCCGATGCAGAAGGCCATGGCATCGCCCACGGCGATCTCGTCCAGGTCGGCAACGGCAGGGGCGAGGTTCGCCTGCATGCCAAGGTCACGACCGAGGTCAAGCCCGGCGTGTTGATCGCCGAGGGCCTGTGGCCGAACAAGGCGCATGTGGACGGCGAGGGAATCAACGTGCTCACCGGCGCCGACCCGGTCGCGCCCTATGGCGGCGCCGCCGTCCACGACAACAAGGTCTGGCTGCGCAAGGATGCCGCATGACGAAGTTTGAAAAGGCCCGCGCCGAGATCGTCGATGAAGAGACGCTCTCCAACGGATGGACGCGGCTGAGCAAATACACGGTCGACTACACCGATTCCGGCGGCGACATCCACCGCGTCTACCGCGAGGTGTATCAACGCACGCCGGCAGCGACGATCCTGCTCTACGACCCCACCCGCGGCACCGTTGTCCTCGTCCGCCAGTTCCGCTTGCCTCTGCAGCTCCACGGCGAACCGGCCTGGATCCTTGAGACACCAGCCGGGCTGCTTGACGGCGACGAGCCGGAACCCGCCATCCGCCGCGAGGCTGAGGAGGAAACCGGCTTCCGCGTCCGCGACGTCCGATTTCTCTTCAAGGCCTACAGCTCACCCGGATCCGTGGCGGAAGTCGTCCATTTCTTCGCGGCGTTGGTCAATACCGGGGATCGCGTCTCCGATGGCGGCGGGCTGGCTGAGGAGCACGAGGATATCGAGGTGGTGGAAATCCAGCTCGATGCGGCCATAGCGATGGTCGAGAGCGGCGAGATCATCGACTTCAAGACGATCATCCTGCTGCAATGGGCGGCGTTGAACAGAAGTACCTTGGATAAGCCATGGAGCCTTCACGCGCATGTCACGAACAGGGGCTAAGCGCTCCGGCTTGTCATAATTCACCACCTTCAAGGAGAAAGCCGATGTGGCTCAGCAATTTCACGATCGTTATGCCAGATGAAGTCGTGAACCACGGCTCGATCCGCGTCGAGGAGGGCGTCATCGCCGAGATCCGGCCGGAGGTGGTCGCAAATGCCGCGATCGATGGCGAGGGGCGGCTGCTTATGCCCGGTTTCGTCGATCTCCACGGCGACATGATCGAGCGCGAGATTGCGCCGCGCCCCAACGCCATGATGCCGATCGGCTTCAGCATCCACGAACTCGACAAGAAGCTTGCGGCCCACGGTGTGACGACGGCCTATGCCGCCGTCTCCTTCGCCACCGAAAGCGTCTATGGCCACGTCCGCTCGCTGGAAACCACCTGCGCCGTCATCGAGGGCGTCAATCGCCTCAAGGACAGCCTGCTGATCGATCACCGCGTCCACGCCCGCTACGAGATCACCAACATAGGTGCAGCACCTGCGCTCGAAAAACTGCTCGATGCCGGGCATGTCGATATGGTGTCGCTGACCGACCATACGCCGGGGCAGGGCCAGTACAACAATATCCAGAGCTACATCCTCAGCATCGCCGAGCGTCGTGCCGTGTCCGAGGAGATGGCCGCCGAAATGGTCGCCAAGCGCATCGCCATGCGCGATAATCCGGAGATCGAAGCCAAACTGCGCCACATCGTCGATCTGTCGCTGCGCCACAAGCTGTCGCTCGCCTCGCATGACGACGACAGCGTCGAGAAGGTAGCCGAGATGCATGCGATGGGCGTCACCATCAGCGAATTCCCGGTCACGCTGCCGGCCGCCGAAGAAGCCCGTCGTCGCGGCCTCTGGACGTTGATGGGCGCTCCGAACGCGCTGCGCGGCCAGTCGATGTCCGGCAATCTGAGCGCGCTCGATGCTGCCCGCGCCGGTGTTCTCTCCGTCATCGCCGCCGACTATCACCCGGCCGCCTTCGTTCCCGGTGTCTTGAAGATCGCAGAGCACACCAACCTGCCGACCGCAGTCGCCATGGCGACGAGGAATGCGGCCCGCTCCGCCGGTCTTCTTGACCGCGGCGAAATTGCCATCGGCCAACGCGCCGATCTGGTCGTCGTCGAAGCCGGCGATGTCAGCCGTATCCGCGCCACCTTCCGCGGCGGCCGCTTCGTCTACAGCGACGGCACGCTGCATCAGCCACGCGCGATCGCGGCTTAGGCGGTAAAAGGTTTGGGCCCGCTTGCCGGGCCAAAATCGCGAAGTTCAAATCGTTTTATGAATTTCTGGCCATCGATCAGGCCATGAATGTCAGCCTTTGTCGCCGATCAGCGAAATCACGTTAGCGCCTGTGGTTGACGTTGTGGTCGCTCCGATACCGACAGCCTTGCCACCTTCCATCCTCACCTTGCCCTCGGCAAACAGCCTGAGCGCCTGCGGATAGATCCGGTGCTCCACCGTAAGCACGCGTGCTGCCAAAGCATCGGCTGTATCGTCGGAAAGAACCGGCACCGCCGCCTGGCCAATGACAGGACCTTCATCCATGCCCTCGGTGACGAAATGCACGGTGCAGCCGGCGATCCGCATGCCGGCATCGATCGCCCGCTGGTGCGTGTGCAGGCCGGGGAAGAGCGGCAGCAGGGACGGGTGGATGTTGATCATCCGGCCTTCGTAGCGCTGGATGAAGGTGGCGCTCAGCAGACGCATATAGCCTGCGAGGCAGAGAATGTCGGGCGCCAGCGTGTCGAGCGCTGCGAAGATCGCCTCTTCGTGGGCTTCCTTGCTGGCGTAGTCCTTGCGCACGAAGGCAAAGGTCGCGATGCCCTCGGCGGCAGCCTTGGCAAGCCCGCCGGCATCGGTCTTGTCGGAAATGACGCCGACGATTTCGACCGGATAGTCGGACGCTTTGGCGGCTGCGACCAGCGCCATCATGTTGGAGCCGCCGCCGGAGATGAAAACGACGGCGCGTTTGCGCGGCGTGGTCATATGGCGAGCGTGCCCTGATAGAGCGTGCCGCCTGCGCCTTCGGCGCGGGCGATCATCTTGCCGAGACGAACGACGCTCTCGCCCTGGGCTTCCAGAGCCGCAATCACCGTATCGGCGTTCTCAACCGAGACGACAGCAATCATGCCGACGCCGCAGTTGAAGGTGCGCAGCATTTCATTGGCCTCGACACCGCCGGTTTTCGACAGCCACGAGAATACGGAGGGAACCTTAACAGCGGTAAGATCGATTTCAGCGGCGAGATGCTTCGGCAGCACGCGCGGAATATTCTCCGGGAAGCCGCCGCCGGTGATGTGCGCCAGCGCCTTGATCGCACCAGTCTCGCGGATAACGCTCAATAACTGCTTCACATAGATGCGTGTCGGTGTCAGCAGCGCTTCGCCCAGCGTCTTGCCTTCGGCGAACGGTGCCGGGGCATCCCAGGCGAGGCCTGAAATGCCGACGATCTTGCGCACCAGCGAGAAGCCGTTGGAGTGAACGCCTGACGAGGCAAGGCCAAGGATGATGTCGCCTTCGCCGATATCGCCCGATGGCAGCAGTTTGCCGCGTTCGGCTGCACCGACTGCGAAGCCTGCAAGATCATAGTCGCCGGAGGAGTACATGCCAGGCATCTCAGCGGTCTCGCCGCCGATCAGCGCACAGCCTGCATCGCGGCAGCCGGCGGCAATGCCTTCGACGATCGCGGCACCCTGGTCGGGATCAAGCTTGCCGGTGGCGAAATAGTCGAGGAAGAACAGCGGTTCGGCACCCTGGACGACCAGATCGTTGACGCACATGGCAACGAGGTCGATGCCGACGGTGTCGTGATAATCGGCGTCGATGGCGATCTTCAGCTTCGTGCCAACGCCATCATTGGCCGCCACCAGAACCGGATCGACGAAACCTGCGGCCTTCAGGTCGAACAGGCCGCCGAAGCCGCCGATCTCGCCATCCGCGCCGGGACGGCGGGTCGAGCGAACGGCAGGCTTAATCTTCTCCACCAGGAGGTTGCCAGCATCGATGTCGACGCCTGCGTCGCTATAGGTGAGGCCGTTTTTTCCGGACTGGCTCATACTGCTCTCCGATGGCTGTCTTCGGGCGGGAAAGATCCCCGCGTCATATGCGGGTCGCAATTGCATGACAGGGGCGTTTATGCAAGGCGTTGCATGGCAAAAAGCCCCAATTTCCCGCAGTTTTGAGCGCAGCAATCGGGATTCGCGGCGGCGGGGTTGACCATTCTCGCGGCTACATCCTATTTGGCTCAAAAGCCGTATCGCTGCGATGCGGCATACGGCGATCGATCAGCGGAGAATGTGATGGCACAGCAGATAAGCGGCGCAGGGCTGAAGCGCCAAGTCATATTCTGGCTTGTCGTGCTCGTCGTTTTCATTGCTTTCCTGTTGGTATTCAGCTCGATCCTGCTGCCGTTCCTCGCTGGCATGGCGATCGCCTATTTCCTCGATCCGGTTGCCGACCGGTTGGAGCGTTTTGGCCTCAGTCGCCTGATGGCGACGATCGTCATTCTCGTCAGCTTCGTGGTCATCATTGCGCTAGCGCTGATGATCCTGATCCCGATCCTCGCCAGCCAGTTCGCCGATTTCGCCGGACGTCTGCCGGGCTATATCGACCAGTTGCAGGCCTTCATCGCCAAGCAGCAGAATTCGATGCTGCCGGACTGGATCAAGAGCCAGCTCGGAACCATCAAGAACAACTTCTCCGAGATCCTCTCCCAGGGCTTCGGCCTGCTCACCGGTCTGTTCGCGGGCGTCTGGAGTTCCGGTCTCGCCGTCGTCAACGTCATTTCGCTGATGGTGGTCACCCCGGTCGTCGCCTTTTACATGCTGCTCGACTGGGATCGCATGGTTGCCAATATCAACAAATACGTCCCGCGGGATTATGTCGACAACGTTCACCAGATCATGCACGAGATCGACCAGGCGATCGCCGGCTTCATTCGCGGGCAGGGCTCTTTGTGCCTGATCCTCGGCATCTGGTATGCCGTCGGCCTGTCGTTGGTCGGGCTGAACTTTGGCCTGCTCATCGGCATGTTTGCTGGCTTGATCAGCTTCATTCCGTATGTCGGTTCCATGGTCGGCCTCGTCCTCGCCGTCGGCGTGGCGATCGTCCAGTTCTGGCCGGACTACATCTGGGTCGGTGCCGTTCTAGCCGTCTTCTTCAGCGGCCAGTTCATGGAAGGCAATATCCTGCAGCCGAAGCTCGTCGGCCATAGCGTCGGCCTCCATCCGGTGTGGCTGATGTTCGCGCTCTTTGCCTTCGGCGCCCTGTTCGGCTTCGTCGGTCTTCTGGTCGCAGTGCCGGCCGCAGCTGCCGTCGGCGTTCTTGTCCGCTTTGCTCTTTCGCGTTACCTTGATAGCGATCTCTATGCCGGCGAGGCGAAGACCAGCCGCACGCGCAAGATAGAAACAGACCGGAAATGACTGACGTGAAAAACGCTGATCCGCGGCGCAAGGCCGTCGAACAGCTCCCCTTGGCCTTTTCGCATGATGCCGCGACTGGACGGGACGACCTGCTGGTCTCCGAACGCCTTGCGGCTGCTGTCGAGATCGTCGATGCCTGGCCGCAATGGCCATCGCCGGTCGTCATTCTCGCCGGTCCTGTCGGCTCGGGAAAATCGCATCTCGCCAACATCTGGAAAGACCACAGCGGCGCGGTCTCCATCCACCCGAAGGCTGGCGCCAACGCCGCCGTAGAGGCCGCCAATGGTCCCGTCCTCTTCGAAGATGTCGATCGCCTCGGCTTCGACGACACCGAGCTGTTCCATGTCATCAACAGTGTCCGCGAAAACGGACACAGCTTGCTGATGACATCACGCCTCTGGCCGATGTCCTGGCCGGTTGAGTTGGCCGACCTGCGTTCGCGCCTGAAGGCCGCGACCGTGGTCGAGATCGGCGAGCCCGACGAGGAGCTGCTGTCGCAGGTCATCGTCAAGCTGTTCGCAGATCGGCAGCTTTACATAGATGACAAACTCGTCCTCTACATTGTCGCCAGGATGGAGCGGTCGCTGAATGCCGCCCAGACGATCGTCGAGCGACTGGACCATCTGGCGCTCGCCCGAGGCACGAGGATCAACCGTTCGCTTGCCGCCGAAGTGTTGAATGAATTGGGCAATTCCGACCCGGTCGATTGACTGTCACAGTTCCGTCGTGAAACTGATATATTCGGCTTGGCGCAATCAAAAGGGGACAGAGACACGATGGACAGTGCAGTCGCGGACCACCAGGAACCGACCCCTGAAGCCAGGGGAAACGTTCCTCCGCTCGAAGAGCTGCTCTCCAGTCCCGAGCGTTTCATCAACCGCGAATTTTCCTGGCTGCAGTTCAACCGTCGTGTTCTCGAGGAGACGCTGAACACCGAGCACCCTCTGCTCGAGCGCGTCCGCTTCCTGTCCATTTCCGCCGCCAACCTCGATGAGTTCTTCATGGTCCGCGTCGCCGGTCTCGAAGGTCAGGTGCGCCAGAACATCGTCGTCCGCACGCCCGATGGCAAGACCCCGGCCGAGCAGCTTGAATCCATCCTGCAGGAGATCGACAATCTGCAGATGGAGCAGCAGGCCTCGCTGGCGGTGCTGCAGCAATATCTCGCCAAGGAAGATATCCTGATCGTGCGCCCCGGCGCGCTGAGCGAAGCCGATCGCAGCTGGCTGGCCACCGAGTTCGAGCAGGCGATCTTCCCGGTCCTGACGCCGCTGTCGATCGACCCGGCACACCCGTTCCCGTTCATTCCCAATCTCGGCTTCTCGATCGGCCTGCAGCTCGTCAGCAAGAACGGGCGCGAGCCGATGACGGCGCTGCTGCGCCTGCCGCCGGCGCTCGATCGTTTCGTGCGCCTGCCCGACGACGGCAACACGATCCGCTACATCACCCTCGAGGACGTCGCCAACATCTTCATCTACCGGCTCTATCCCGGCTACGAGGTGCAGGGCTCGGGAACGTTCCGCATCATTCGCGACAGCGATATCGAAGTCGAGGAAGAGGCCGAAGATCTCGTCCGTTTCTTCGAGACCGCGCTGAAGCGCCGCCGCCGTGGTTCTGTCATCCGTATCGAGACCGATTCCGAGATGCCGGCCTCGCTGCGCCAGTTCGTGGTGCAGGCTGCCAATGTGCCCGACAACCGTGTTGCCGTCCTGCCGGGCCTGCTGGCGCTGAACACGCTGTCGGAGATCACCAAGGCGCCGCGCGATGACCTCCGGTTTCCGACCTACAATGCCCGATTTCCCGAACGCGTCCGCGAGCACGCCGGAGACTGCTTCGCCGCCATCCGCGAAAAGGACATGGTGGTCCATCACCCCTACGAGTCCTTCGACGTGGTGGTCCAGTTTCTGCTCCAGGCTGCGCGCGATCCTGACGTTCTGGCGATAAAGCAGACGCTCTATCGTACCTCCAACGACAGCCCGATCGTCCGCGCCCTGATCGACGCCGCCGAGTCCGGCAAGTCGGTGACGGCGCTGGTCGAGCTCAAGGCCCGCTTCGACGAAGAGGCCAATATCCGCTGGGCACGAGATCTCGAGCGTGCCGGCGTGCAGGTCGTCTTCGGCTTCATCGAGTTGAAGACCCACTCGAAGATGTCGCTGGTCGTTCGCCGCGAAGAGGGAAAGCTGCGCAGCTACTGCCATCTCGGCACCGGCAACTACCATCCGATCACAGCCAAGATCTACACCGACCTGTCGTTCTTCACCTGCAACCCGGTGATTGCCCACGACATGGCCAACATCTTCAACTTCATCACCGGCTATGGCGAACCCGAAGAGAGCATGAAGCTGGCGGTCTCGCCCTACACACTGCGATCGCGCATCCTTCGCCACATCGACGAGGAGATCAAGCACGCCAAGAACGGCGCGCCGGCGGCCATCTGGATGAAGATGAACTCCTTGGTCGATCCCGAGATCATCGACGCGCTCTATACCGCCAGCCACGCCGGCGTCGAGGTTGATCTCGTCATTCGCGGCATCTGCTGCCTGCGTCCGCGCGTGCCCGGCCTGTCGGAGAACATCCGCGTCAAGTCGATCGTCGGTCGCTTCCTCGAACACAGCCGCATCTTCTGCTTCGGCAATGGCCACGGCCTGCCGTCGGACAAGGCGCTCGTCTATATCGGCTCGGCCGACATGATGCCGAGAAATCTCGATCGGCGCGTGGAAACGCTGGTGCCGCTCACCAATCCGACCGTGCATGAACAGGTTTTGTCACAGATCATGCTGGGCAATCTCATTGACAATCAGCAGAGCTACGAGATATTGGCCGACGGAACGTCGAGGCGCATGGAGGTGCGCAAGGGCGAGGAGCCATTCAACGCGCAGCAGTATTTCATGACCAATCCGAGCCTTTCCGGGCGCGGTGAAGCTTTGAAGTCCAGTGCGCCAAAGCTGATTGCCGGCCTTCTTTCCGGCCGCACAAAAAGATAAAACTGGACCTGCATGGTTGAATCAGAAGCCCAGGGGCGCCTTCCAGGGATTGCCCCGGTCTCCGTTGTCGATATCGGGTCGAATTCGATCCGCGTCGTCATCTATGAAGGCCTGTCTCGTTCGCCGACGATCCTTTTCAACGAAAAGGTCCTCTGCGGTCTCGGCAAAGGCATCGCGCTGACCGGCAAGATGGATGAGGCCAGCGTCGAACGTGCCCTGGCAGCCCTGCATCGTTTCAAGGCATTGTCGGATCAGGCCCGCGCCGCGACAATGTACGTGCTGGCCACGGCTGCCGCGCGCGAGGCGTCGAACGGCCCCGATTTCATTCACCGCGCCGAAACCATCCTGCAGCGCAAGGTCCGCGTTCTCTCCGGCGAAGAAGAGGCGAAATTCTCCGCGCTCGGCATCGTCAGTGGCTTCTACACACCTGATGGCATCGCCGGCGACCTCGGCGGCGGCTCGCTCGAGCTCATCGACATCAAGGGCAAGGAACTCGGGCAGGGCGTGACGCTGCCGCTCGGCGGCCTGCGCCTGTCGGAATATGCCGGCGGCTCGATGGACAAGGCCCGCACCTTCGCCCGCAAGCATGTGAAGACGATTTCCAAGCTTTTGGCGCAGGGCGAGGGGCGTACCTTCTATGCCGTCGGCGGCACATGGCGAAACATCGCCAAGCTGCACATGGAGATGACCAACTATCCGCTGCACATGATGCAGGGCTACGAGATTTCGCTGGAATCCATGATGCAGTTTCTCGATCAGGTCGAGATCGCCAAGGATTCCAAGGATCCGGCCTGGATGGCGGTGTCGAAGTACCGCCGCGCCCTGCTTCCCTATGGCGCCGTCGCCATGAAGGAAGTGCTGAGCGTCATGAAGCCTTCCGTCATCTCCTTCTCCGGCCAGGGCGTTCGCGAGGGCTATCTCTATTCTCTGTTGTCGGACAGCGAGCGCCGCACCGATCCGCTGATCGAGGCCGCCCGCGAGTTGGCCATCCTGCGTGCGCGCTCTCCCGAGCATGCCCGTGAGCTGTCAGAGTGGACCGGTCGCATGATGCCGTTCTTCGATGTCGTCGAGACGCCGGAAGAGGCCCGCTATCGTCAGGCCGCCTGCCTGCTAGCCGACATTAGCTGGCGCGCTCATCCCGATTACCGAGGCCTGCAGGCGCTGAACATCATCGCCCACACCTCCTTCGTCGGCATCAGCCACCCCGGCCGCGCCTTCATCGCGCTTGCCAATTATTACCGCTTCGAAGGGTTGCACGACGACGGCGCCACCGGCCCGCTGGCGACGATCGCCACGCCTGCTTATGTCGAGCGCGCCAAGCTGCTCGGCGGCATGCTGCGCGTCGTCTACCTGTTCTCGGCGTCGATGCCGGGCATTGTCCGCAATCTCCGCCTCGAGCGATCGTCCAATCCGGACCTCGACCTCGAATTCGTCGTGCCGTCCGAGTACCACGATTTCGCCGGCGAACGCCTGGACGGTCGGCTGCAGCAGCTCGCGAAGCTGACCAACAAGCGACTGGCCTTCCGCTTCGAGTGACGCGGCATAAGTTCTCGTAAATCGCAAAACAGCCCCCGCTCCTTCGAACGGGGCTGTTTTGATTCGATCTTCAGGTCTACTTCGCGTTCAGCAGTTCGCCGACTTCGAGCAGGCTGAACTCGTTGTCATCGGCCTTGTCGACGGCGCGTCCGGCCGAGAACGGCAGGTTGTTGTCGTTGCCGACGACGATGTGCGTGGCATCGACCCGATCGACGTTCTCGATGGTCACGAACGGCATGTCGTAGACACCATCCTTGGTGCCGGCCTTCTTCTTGTTGTCGGGGTCCTTGATGTCGAGCAGGTCGATGTAGCCGATCTTGCGAACGGCCTTGCCTGCGTTGGCATCGTTGAACTCGATCTTGTAGATCCGCTTGAGCTCCGCCGGCGCCTCGAAGCAATCCGGCTTCGGCTGCTTGGGATCGGCGCAGGCCTTGTCCTTGGTGCCCGTACCATTGTCGCGTTCGATCACCAGCGCCGTGCTGTCGTCGAGCATGTTGAAGTCGCCGATAGCGATGCCCTTTTCCTCCAGCGGGTAGAGCCAGCTGCGGCCCGTCCAGCCCTTCGCGGCTGTGTCGAACTCGATGATGCGGATCGCGGTGCGACCATCGACGGTCTCGACCTTGCCGTCGTCCTGGAACAGCGGTCCTTCCAGCAGGCCGTAAAGCTTGGAACCGTCTTTCGACATGGCCAGACCCTCGAAGCCGCCGGAGCGCTTCAGGTTGAACGCCGGCATCTTGGCGGCGGGGTTGGCCGGAACCGACAGCGTCGGATTGTCGGGCGACAGCACGGGCTTGCCGTTGACAACAGTCGAGACGACATCAGTCAGTTTACCTTCGGTGTCGAACTTCAGGATGTACGGCCCAAACTCTTCGCCGATCCAGAAGCCATCGGCGACCGGCTGGATGGATTCGATGTCGAAATCAGCGCCGGTGAGGTAGCGCTGTTCCGCGCCTTCAAGCACGATGGGGAAGGGGGCTTTCTTGTCGGGATCCGATAGGAACAGGTTCTTGACCACCTCGACCTTGCCGTTCGCCCAGTCGAACTTCACCTGGTGCAGGAAGAGCATGGCATCGCTGGAATTCGACTTCGAGCCGAAGCCGTTGTCCGACAGCGTCCAGAACGTGCCGTCAGCCATCGTCTTGATGCCCGAGAAGCCCTGTATTGGCTGGCCGTCGAACGGCAGCTTCAGATCGGTGACGCGCGCACCATCCTTGCCGGGCACGGTGCCGAGCGCCTCGGTGCGCTTGCGGTCCGACGTGGTGAACTTGCCGGAATGCTTGAGGAATTCAGGCGCATCGGTCGGAGCCGGCGTCATGGTATTGGCAGGCAGAATGGCCTGGCTGACGAGCTTTGCAGGAAATTGCTGCTGGTCGGCTGCGGCCGAACCGGCGATCAAAAGAACAAATGAAACAGGCGCAAGAAGAGCATTTTTCATCGAAACCCCCATGTGATGGTATGCAGGTCTCGATTAGCAGGGCTCTTATGTCGGTGCGTTGACGCCCGCGTGAAGCTTTGGTGACGCGAGCCGGTTATCCGCCTTCACCAGCGAGATCACTCCGAGGCTCTGCCCGCGACCCTTGACGGCGTGGTAACCGAGCTCTTCCGCCGATACGGTTTCGGGAAACTTGATCCGCTGGGCAAGATCGGTCGATATGAGGACAGATCTGTTCAGCGTCTTGCAGAGGGATTCAAGTCGGGCGGTGGTGTTGATGGTGTCACCGAAATACGTGATCTTGTGGTGATCGATGCCGATTTCCGCGGTGATGATGCTGCCGCCGTGCAGGGCCGCGCGCAGCCGGGGCACCTGGCCGTAGGTCCTCAACCAGTTCTCTGCGTCCGCCTCGATGGCGTTGATGATGTCGAAGATGCAATTGACGCAGCGGGCGAACTTCACGCCGCGCTCCAACGGCCAGGTGATAATCGCGGCATCGCCGACATAGTCGTCGATCGTGCCCTTGTATTTGCGGACTGGTTCGGCGAAGGCGGCAAACAGCGAACTCAGCATCTGCTGCGCCCGGAGGTCTCCGTGCTTTTCAGCAAAGGACGTCGAATCCACTAGGTCGATGAACAGGAACACGCGCTCCTCGCTGATCGGCTTGCGGTAACGGCTGACCAGCATGCTGGTGAATACCTCTCGGCCGAGGAGTTCGCGCACGCGAAGCACGAAGATCATCAGCGAGCAGACCGCAAGCGCGTAGAGGAACGCGTTGAACGGCATCACCACGACATCGACCCAGGAGGAGGGAACGATGATGCCGAGCCCCCAGAGCGACAGCCCGGCGGTGGCAAACCCCACGCTCATCAGTATTTCATAGATGAACAGTTCGGCCAGGAAGAACGTGAATGTCGGCAACGCCTCTATGCGCCGGTAGAGCCCGCGAAACAGCACCTTCCGCTCGAAGGCGATGATGGGCATGCCCATGCAGACCGCGAAGATGGCGCCGATGAAGAGCCGGCTGTCCTTGAAGAACAGCACGTTGTAGAGCACGCCACTGGCAGCCATGACCAGCACGATCAGCAGCCAGTTCTGGACCGGGGATATTTCTCTCATGGCGCCCTTTTCGCGTCGGCCGTGGCTGGCGGGTCTCTATGGGATGTAATATCCCATCAGCCCTAGTGAAAGGGCATTAGAGGTTCCTTACGAAAAGATTTACGGGAGCGATTGGGCGCAGTTATGACCTGAATCGGGTGCTCCGAAAAATCGGACGGGACGCCTTAGAGCGTAACCGTCTCGACCTTTCTGCCGACGAAGCGCAGCGCAACGTCGCCCTTGATGAGCTTGAGAGCCGGTTCGCCGAACAATTCGCGGCGCCATCCGCGCAGGGCGGAAACATCCGCGCTTTCGCCTTCGGCGGCGATCTTGTCCAGATCCTCGCTGTTGGCAATCACCTTCGGCGCCACGCCGTGCTTTTCCGAAATCAGCTTCAGCAGCACCTTCAGAAGTTCGGCCGCAGCCGCGGCCCCTTCCGGCTGCTGGGTCTGGCGCGGCGGATGCGGCATCTCGGCCTTCGGCAGCGCAAGCGCCGCGTTGACAGCCTCGACGACGGCGGCACCGGCAGCCGAGCGCTCCCAGCCCTTCGGAATCGTCCGCAGACGACCAAGCGCCTCGCCGTCCTTGGGCTGCTGTTGGGCGATCTCGTAGATCGCGTCGTCCTTGATCACCCGCGAGCGCGGAACATTGCGCGTGCGAGCTTCGCGTTCGCGCCACGCGGCTACGAATTTCAGGATCGCCAGCTCCTGCGGCTTGCGCAGGCGCATCTTCAGGCGCTGCCAGGCGTCGTCTGGATGGATGTCGTATGTTTCCTTGGCCTCGAGAACATCCATCTCTTCGGACAGCCATGAGGAACGGTCTTCGCGTTCCAGCTCGGCCTTGAGGTAGAGGTAGACGTCACGCAGGTGCGTCACGTCTGCCAGCGCATAGTCGAGCTGCTTTTCCGACAGCGGACGCCGGCTCCAGTCGGTGAAGCGCGACGACTTGTCGATCTGCACGCCCTTGGTGCGGCTGACCAGCTGGTCGTAGGAAACGGAATCGCCGAAGCCGCAGACCATCGCGGCGACCTGCGTGTCGAAGATCGGGTGCGGAATGAGGCCGCCCCTGTTGTAGATGATTTCGATATCCTGCCGCGCCGCGTGGAAGACCTTGAGCACCGCCGGATTGGCCATCAGCTCGAAGAAGGGCTTCATGTCGAGCCCCTTCGCCAGCGGATCGACAAGCACTTCGGTCGTCGGGCTTGCCATCTGGATCAAGCAGAGTTCCGGCCAGAACGTCGTCTCTCGAAGAAACTCGGTATCGATAGTAATGAATTCCGACTTGGCCAGCTCGATGCAGGCCGCCTCTAAATCGGCGGTTGTTTCAATCATCTCAATTCATTCGCAGGATAGACATTGTTGAACCTTCCTTCTCCTTTCGGCCCAATATGTCAACTGCTACGCGCCGAAGGCGGTCAAACAACCCTGACATAACTCGTCATGCCGGTCTTCTGATGCTCGATGATGTGGCAATGCAACAGCCAGTCGCCGAGATTGTCGGCAACGAAGGCGAGTTCAACGGATTCCCCCGACTGGATCAGATAGGTATCGGAGACGAACGGCATGACCTCGCCTGCCGACGACGAAAGCACCGTGAAGCTCATACCGTGCAGGTGGATGGGGTGGACGTGCGGTGTCAGGTTCTCGAGCTGCAGGATATAGCTCTTGCCCAGCTTCAGTTCCGCCAGCGGCGCGGTGGGGTCGGCGGTATCTCCGGCCCACGTGACCTTGTTGATGGCCCAGAAGCTGTAGCCGAGCGTGCCGCAGATGCTGTCCACCGGCGCGCTCTCAGCGGTTGCGCTGAGCGTGACGGATATCTTTTCCGCAGACGACAGGTCAGCCTTTGGAACCGGGTTTTCCGCGAGCGCAGCCAGGTCGCCGACATTGCGCTTCAGCGATGCGCCAACAGATCGCAATCGGGCGATCGTTTTCGGCGTCGTGCCGCGGATGTCTTCGAGCGTCGCGACCGCGCCCTCGCTGTCGGGCATGCGCACGGCAAGATCGAGGCGCTGGCCGGGGCCGATCAGCAGCAGGTCGAGCGGAAAGCGCTTCGGCACCGGATTGCCGTCGATGGCGATGACCGTCGCCTCCGCGCCTTCCATCTTCAACGAAAAGACGCGAGTAACGTCGGTCACGGCGATCCTGAGTCTGATGAGACCGCCGGCCGGCGCGTCATATTGTGGCTCCTGGTGCCAGTTGGCGGTCCGCACCGTGCCGTATGTGCCGGTCTTCGCCGCATCGCGCGGACGGAAGGCGGCGATGAACTGGCCGTCACCGCCAAGCCGCCAATCGCGCAGGTTGAGGACCACCTCGGAATCGAAGGTCGGGTCGGCAGGATCATCGACCACGATCACCCCGGTCATGCCCTGTCCCATCTGCGTCAGCGTGTTGCAGTGCGGATGGTACCAGAACGTTCCGGCGTCGGGCGGCGAGAAGGCGTAGTCGAAGCTGTCGCCGGTGTAGACGTAGGGCTGGGTCATGAACGGCACGCCATCCATCTTGTTGGGAATGCGTAAGCCATGCCAGTGGATGGTGGTAGGCTCGTCAAGCGCATTGGTCAGGCGTGCCGCGTAAGGCTTGCCCTTGGTCATCCGCAGCACCGGCGGCATGCCGGCGTCGCCCCCCGCATCGCCCCATGTCATGATGTTCTTCGTCACGCCGGCATCGGTCAACGTCGCCTGCGTCTTCACAGCTTTCAGCAACTGCGGTTCCGGCGCTGCTTCCGCCATGCCGAATTTCCCAGCGATCCCGACCCCAATCCCGTAAGTGCCAACGACGGCGGAAGCCTTGAGGAGGTTGCGGCGGGTGAGGATGGGCATGGTCAGACTCCAGCATGACGATCTGCCTCTTCTTTAAAGTTGACCGTGCCCTTCAGCAATACGTCTCACTCTGCCAAACTGCCGCACGGAGCGATTGATCCTGCAGTTGTATCGCCGGTGAAAACCACGTCGAAAGCGCATCGCGATTGCGCCAAGCCTTGACAAATCAGGCCGTCCATGCGCTTTTCCGCCCGATTTTCTTGTCGGAACGGGAGAGCCTTTCGAGCCCCCGCCGCCGTCTTTAAGCCAAATGCCAGGAATTGAGATGATGCATCGTTACCGCAGCCACACATGTGCAGCCCTCCGCAAGTCGGATGTCGGCGCCAATGTCCGGATTTCCGGCTGGGTCCACCGCGTTCGTGACCATGGCGGCGTGCTCTTCATCGACCTTCGCGACCATTACGGCATGACCCAGGTCGTCGCCGACCCGGATAGCCCGGCCTTCAAGACCGCCGAAATCGTCCGCGGCGAATGGGTCATCCGCATCGACGGCCTCGTCAAGGCGCGTTCGGAAGACACCGTCAACAAGAACATGGCGACCGGCGAGATCGAACTTTACGCCCAGGATATCGAGATCCTGTCCGAGGCGAAGGAACTGCCGCTGCCGGTCTTCGGCGAGCCGGACTACCCGGAAGATATCCGTCTCAAGTATCGCTTCCTCGATCTGCGCCGCGAGACGCTGCACAAGAACATCGTCAAGCGCAGCCAGATCATTTCCGACATCCGCAACCGCATGACCTCTGCCGGCTTCGGCGAATACACGACGCCGATCCTGACGGCATCCTCGCCGGAAGGCGCGCGCGACTTTCTCGTGCCGTCACGTATCCATCCCGGCCAGTTCTTCGCCCTGCCGCAGGCGCCGCAGCAATACAAGCAGCTGCTGATGGTTGCCGGTTTCGACCGCTATTTCCAGATCGCACCCTGCTTCCGCGATGAAGACCCGCGTGCCGACCGCCTGCCGGGTGAATTCTACCAGCTCGACATGGAAATGAGCTTCGTCACCCAGGAAGACGTCTGGGATACGATGGCGCCGATCATGACCTCTGTCTTCGAGCAGTTCGCCGAAGGCAAGCCTGTTACCAAGGACTGGCCGCGTATTCCTTACGACGTCGCGATCCGCAAATACGGTTCCGACAAGCCGGATCTGCGCAACCCGATCGAGATGCAGGCCGTCACCGAGCACTTTGCCGGTTCCGGCTTCAAGGTGTTCGCCGGCATGATCGCGTCCAATCCGAAGGTCGAAGTCTGGGCAATCCCTGCCAAGACCGGTGGTTCCCGCGCATTCTGCGACCGCATGAACGCCTGGGCGCAGTCGCTTGGTCAGCCGGGCCTCGGTTATATCTTCTGGAAGGAAGAGGACGGCAAGGTCGTCGGTTCCGGCCCGCTCGCCAAGAACATCGGCGAAGAGCGCACCGAAGCGCTGCGCGTCCAGCTCGGCCTTGAAGCGGGCGATGCGGCCTTCTTCGTCGCCGGCGAACCGGCGAAGTTCTACAAGTTCGCAGGCGAAGCCCGCACCAAGGCGGGTGAAGACCTGAACCTCGTCGATCGCGACCGTTTCGAGCTGTGCTGGATCATCGACTTCCCGTTCTACGAATGGAGCGAGGAAGACAAGAAGATTGACTTCGCCCACAACCCGTTCTCGATGCCGCAGGGCGGCCTGGAAGCGCTGCAGACCCAGGATCCGCTGTCGCTCAAGGCCTACCAGTACGATGCCGTCTGCAACGGCTTCGAAATCGCCTCGGGCTCGATCCGTAACCAGTCGCCGGAAGCCATGGTCAAGGCCTTCGAACTGGTCGGTCTCAGCCAGACGGACGTTGAAGAGCGCTTCGGCGGTATGTACCGCGCCTTCCAGTACGGCGCCCCTCCGCACGGCGGCTGCGCTTTCGGTATCGACCGCGTCGTCATGCTTCTGCTTGGCGCCAAGAACCTGCGCGAGATCACGCTGTTCCCGATGAACCAGCAGGCGCAGGACCTCCTGATGAACGCCCCGTCGCCGGCATCGCCGAAGCAGCTGATGGAACTGTCGCTGCGCGTCATGCCGCCGGTCAAGAAGGACTGAGTGAAAGCCATTGAAACGAGAAAGCCCGGTATCATGCCGGGCTTTTTTGATTCAGGACCTGATACATTGCCGATAACAAAAAGGCCCGGCGCGCATCGCTCGCCGGGCCCTTTCATCATTCAGATCGTGTTGATCAGTCGTTCGCCGAAACCTTGACGCCGAGCACCTGCGGCAGCGTGTTCGGCGCGCCCATGGCGGCGCCCATGATCATCGGGAACGGCACCGGCTTGGCCGGAGCGGCGTTGACGGTCAGGCTCTTCGGGTCGTCGAGGAAGGTGTTGACGGCGGCCGAGACGGCGTTCTGCAGTTCCGGAATGTTGAGCTGGGCGAGCATGATCGGCGTCATCGCCTTCAGCGAATCCGCCATCTGCTTGCCTGACATGCCCTGCTGGCTGCCGACATAGTCCAGCGCGCGCTTGGTGATCGATGCATCGTCGAAGCGGATCTGCGCACTTTCGAACGACAGCTGCTGCAGGAGGCCGAGCATCGACAGGCCGAATGCCTGCTGCGCTTCTTCCTTGTTCTGGTTGGCCTCCGCCTGCTGGGCCGCTTCCTGAAGCGACTTCACGAAGGGCAGGGTATAGCCGTTGATCTTGAAGGCAAGGTTGAGCTTGCCGATGTTGCTGAAGTCGAAGGCGAATTCCGACATGTCGATGGTGCCCGGCGCCAGCTCCCATGCGCCTTTCATGGTGATGTCGCCGTCGACATGCTGCAGCGCCAGCTTTTCGATCGCCGCCTTGCTCTGCGGATCGGTCGCCTTGCTGAGGTCGGCCTTGAGGCTCTTGAAGGCGCCGTCGAAGTCGAATCCGGACTCGTCTTCGCGCAGCGTCAGGTTGACATCGCTGCCGCCGAGCGAGAAGACCTCTTCGCCATCCTTGACCACCTTGAGCGGGCCGGTATGGCCACTTTCGTAAAGTAGCATGGAATCGAGGCCTTCGCCCTTGGCATCGGCCGGGATCGAAATGCCGCCGAGCGTCAGATCGGTGACGGTCAGCGTTGCGCCGTCGTTTGTGGTGTTGATGTCGGGGAACGCGGCTTCCTCGATGTAGTAGCCGCCGTCGTCGTCTTCCTCGACGCCGCTCAGCGTGATCTCGCCGATCGGCAGCGCCGCGCCGCTGTTAGGCTTGAAGCTGGCATTTTTCAGCGTCACTGTCTTTCCATCCACATCGACGCCGTCGGCCGCCAGCGTGCCGCCCTGCAGCGTGTAGGCGGCATTGATCTTCTTCAAGAGATCCTGGCCGTCGAGTGCGAAGGCGGAGCCGGCGAGAGACAGGAAGGCCACGCCCGAAAGCATGAGCTGGGTCGTCCGGTAAAATGTCATTGGTGTTTCCTCTGGTGCCGGTGTGACGTTGACGGTCAATCTACTACGGATCGATGCGGGTTTATATTTTGGCTTTTCTAAAATTGTGTTGAAGGGATAAGCAAACAAAGTCCAAATTCGGGCAGAACGGTTTTACCTGTTCTTTTTGTTGCATCGGGCGATGTCATCCACAGCCGGAATGCCCGGATTCCTTGCCCAGGCGGGCTATCTCCGCTAGTCAGAAAGCATGGGACAAGAGATTTTGCCGCCTTCCGGCGGAGATGACGACAGCATTCTGCCGATCGACCTCAAGGCCGCGCTCGAAGAGCGCTACCTTGCCTATGCGCTATCGACCATCATGCACCGCGCGCTGCCGGATGTTCGCGATGGCCTGAAGCCGGTGCACCGCCGCATCATTCACGCGATGAGCGAGATGGGCATCCGCTCGAACTCGTCGTTCAAGAAATGCGCCCGTATCGTCGGCGACGTCATCGGTAAGTTCCACCCGCACGGCGACCAGTCGGTTTACGATGCGCTGGTGCGCCTCGCGCAGGACTTCTCCCAGCGTTATCCTGTGGTCGACGGGCAGGGGAACTTCGGCAATATCGACGGCGACAGCGCCGCCGCCTATCGTTACACCGAAGCGCGCATGACCGAAGTCGCGTCGCTACTGCTCGAAGGCATCGATCAGGACGCCGTCGATTTCCGACCGACCTATAACGAGGAAGACCAGGAACCGGTCGTCCTTCCGGGGGCCTTTCCCAACCTTCTGGCGAACGGCTCGTCCGGCATCGCCGTCGGCATGGCGACCTCGATCCCGTCGCACAATGCCCACGAGCTCTGCGACGCGGCTCTGCACCTCATCAAGCATCCGGATGCGACGGTCGAGACGCTGGTTGAATCCTTCATCCCCGGTCCCGATTTCCCGACCGGCGGCATCATCATCGATGACCGCAAGAGCATCATCGAGGCCTACAAGACCGGCCGCGGCGGCTTCCGCACCCGCGCCAAGTGGCAGATCGAGGATCTCGGCCGCGGCGGCTACCAGATCGTCGTCACCGAAATTCCGTTCCAGGTGCAGAAGTCGCGGCTGATCGAGAAGATCGCTGAGCTGCTGATCGCCCGCAAGCTGCCGCTTCTGGAAGACATTCGCGATGAGTCGGCCGAAGACGTCCGTGTCGTGCTGGTGCCGAAGAACCGTACCGTCGATCCCACCATCCTGATGGAATCGATGTTCAAGCTGACGGAACTCGAAAGCCGTTTCCCGCTGAACATGAACGTTCTCTCCATGGGCCGCATTCCGCGCGTCATGGCGCTGAACGAGGTGCTGAAGGAGTGGCTGGATCACCGCCGCGACGTCCTGCAGCGCCGCTCGCGCTTCCGCCTTGCCGCCATCGATCGTCGCCTCGAAATCCTCGGCGGACTGCTGATCGCCTATCTCAACATCGACGAGGTTATCCGCATCATCCGCGAAGAGGATGAGCCGAAGCCGGTGATGGTCGCCCGCTGGGACCTGACGGAACTGCAGGTCGAAGCGATCCTGAACATGCGCCTGCGCTCTTTGCGCAAGCTGGAAGAATTCGAGATCCGCACTGAGTTCGACGCGCTGACCAAGGAGAAGGGCGAGATCGAAGCGCTTCTCGCTTCCGAAGACAAGCAATGGCAGACGGTCGCCTGGGAAATCGGCGAGGTGAAGAAGAAATTCGCCAAGGCGACCGAACTCGGCCGCCGCCGCACGCAGTTCGCCGAGGCGCCAGAGGCCGACGAGGAAGCCATCCAGCAGGCGATGATCGAGAAGGAACCGATCACCGTGGTCGTCTCCGAAAAAGGCTGGATCCGCGCACTCAAAGGGCACATCTCCGACACCGCGACACTGACCTTCAAGGAAGGCGACGCGCTGAGGATCGCCTTCCCGGCCCAGACGACTGACAAGATCCTGATCCTGACGACAGGCGGCAAGGCCTTCACGCTCGGCGGCGACAAGCTGCCCGGCGGGCGCGGCCATGGCGAGCCACTGCGCATCATGGTCGATATGGATAATGATCAGGACGTTCTCACCGCCTTCGTGCACGATCCGCAGCGCAAGCAGATGATCGTCTCGACAGCGGGCAACGGCTTCATCGTCACCGAGGCCGACATGGTCGCCAACACCCGCAAGGGCAAGCAGATCATGAACGTCTCCATGCCCGACGAAACCAAGCTGCTGGTGCGCGTTACCGGCGACCATGTCGCGGTCGTCGGCGAGAACCGCAAGCTCTTGGTCTTCGCTCTCGATCAGGTGCCTGAAATGTCGCGCGGCAAGGGCGTCCGCCTGCAGCGCTACAAGGATGGCGGCATTTCGGATGTGCGCTGCTTCGCGATCGCGGACGGCCTCGTCTGGGAAGACAGCGCCGGTCGCACCTTCAACAAGAGCAAGGACGAACTGGCCGAATGGCTTGCCGACCGCGCCTCCGCCGGCCGCACCGTCCCCAAGGGTTTCCCGCGCAGCGGTAAATTCGCAGGCTGAAATATATCAACGTCCCGCTCTTGGCGAGCGGGACAAATCCTCTAGTTCTGTCCTGTAATCACAACATGGACAGACATCATTCCGAAGGCGGACGGAATGATCGTATGTGACGTCTTGGCGCGAAGGCGGCATGTCCGATCACGGAGGAATGTTGATGAGTGCCTGCAATATGATAACGCTCAATGTAGCCCACACTTACAATGCCTCGCCATGCGAGGTCTACGATGCTTGGCTCAACCCTGAAATTGCCAAACGCTTCCTCTTCGCCACCAACGATGGCCGCGTGATCCGCGCAGATATCGAGCCTCGTGTCGGCGGCCATTTCCTGGTGGTCGATCGGAGACCGAGCGGCGACACGGTGCACTACGGCGTCTTTTTGGAAATGCGCCGGCCGAAGCTGATGGTGTTTTCGTTCTCGGTCGCCGACCACGATCACAATGTCGACCGCATTCGTATCGAGATCGAGCCGCTGGGCGCCGGAACGCGCCTGACGTTAACGCATGAGATGTGCGCCGAATGGTCACAGCAGGAGCAACAGATGCATCAGGGTTGGGTGCACGTTCTGAACGGGTTGGAAAGAGAGCTTGAGGCGATGCACATGGTCGACATGACTGACCTGGTTGCATCACAGGCCGTTGCCGAGCCAGGAAAATCAAGCGCGCTCTGATATGCTCGTATGACCCGAGACGAGCGTCGGGCGTGGCTGACAAGACCGAAGGCTAGTCCTTCGACGTTTCGGCGATGGCGGACACGTCGACTCGTTCCCAGCCGCGCGCTGTCAGGTGTTCCTGCGGCTGATAGCGCGTCTTGTAGTCCATCTTGCGCGAACCCTGGACCCAATAACCGAGATAGACGTGCGGCAGCCCCAGTGCTCTGGTGCGCCTGATGTGATCGAGGATCATGAAGGTGCCGAGCGAACGCTTTTCCATATCCGGATTGAAATAGGAATAGACCATCGACAGTCCGTCGCTCATCGTGTCCGTCAAAGCCGCGGCGATCAGTTCGCCGCTTGGACGCGTCTCGAGGCCGGAGCCTTCGACGCGCCTGCGGTATTCGATGATCTTGGTGTTGACGTGGGTGTCCTCGACCATGATCGCGTAGTCCAGCACGGTCATATCAGACATGCCGCCCTGTTGGTGGCGGTAGTCGAGATATCGGCGGAACAGCGAATACTGTTCGCTGGAGGGCTGCGCCGGAAACTCGGTGGAAATCAGATCGGAGTTGGCGGCAAGCACGCGCTTCATCGATTTGGTCGGCTCGAACTCGTCGGCGAGGATGCGAACCGAGACGCAGGCGCGACATGCTTCACAGGCCGGCCGATACGCGATGTTCTGCGAACGACGAAAGCCGCCCTGGGTCAGGATGTCGTTCATCTCGGCTGCGCGCGGGCCGACGAGATGCGTGAAGACCTTTCGTTCCATCTCATGGGCAAGATAAGGGCAGGCAGCCGGAGCCGTCAGATAGAACTGCGGAGATGGCGTTGTCTGCGTGTTCATCTGCTGCAGAGATTTCCTTTGATTGCATGCTGAACGGACAGCATGACTTAAGAAAAGAAAACGTCAACAGCGCGGCGGTCCGCCGCGCTTCGTGACCGGTTATACTTTTGGATATGAGCAGTATGTTTCCCCTGAAAAGTCGGGGAAACTAGATTATTTCAGCATGTTGCGAGATTCACGCCGTCCGCACCGTGGCGGTGCCGACCAGAAAATCGTGAATGAGACGGCTGCGGTCGGTAAACAGGCCAACCAGCAGAATCAGCGGCGTCAGGATCGAATTCAGGATCCAGAACAGCGCCAGATGTACGATCGCCGTCAGGAAATCCATCTGCCGGCCATCGACCCGGACGATCGCGATACCCATCGCCCGCATGCCAAGCGACGCCTGGCTGGAGCCGCCCACCGTGAAACCGAAATAGAGGCCTGCCACGATCACGAACAGCGCCGGATACAGAAAGAAGCCGAGCCCCAAGGTGACGATCGAGAGGAAGAACAGGATCACCGCCGCCGGGATGCAGAGCAGCAGGATGATGACGTAGTCGAGGACGAACGCAAAGACACGCCGGCTCAGCGTACCGCTATAGGCGCGCCAATCGTCAGGTGCGGCATAAAGCGGGTTCGGGTTGAGCGACATCGCTGCGATCTCCTTTCGAGAAGTTGAACCGAAGATATGGTGATGCTCGCCCCGAATGCAATATTCGACCGAAGACAGCCGTTACCGCTTGGCGAGGATCTTTGCCACCTCAATGGAGAAGTAGGTGAGAATGCCGTCGCATCCGGCCCTCTTGAACGCCAGCAACGTTTCCAGCATCGCCTTCTCGCCATCGATCCAGCCGTTCATCGCCGCTGCCTTGATCTGCGAATACTCGCCGGAGACCTGATAGGCGAATGTCGGTAGACCGAAGGCCTCCTTCATGCGCCAGCAGATGTCGATATAGGGGAGGCCGGGCTTGACCATCAGCATATCAGCGCCTTCCTCGACGTCGAGCGCCGCATCGCGGATCGCTTCGGTGCCGTTGGCGGGATCGATATAGTAGCTCTTCTTGTCGCCCTTCAGCAGTCCGCCGGTCGAGATGGCTTCGCGATAGGGACCGTAGAAGGCCGAAGCGAACTTCGTGGCGTAGCTCATGATCCCGACATTCTGGTGCCCGGCCGCGTCCAGCGCCCTGCGGATCGCGCCGATGCGGCCGTCCATCATTTCCGACGGCGATATGATGTCCGAGCCGGCATCGGCCTGTATCACGGCAGCACGGGCCACCTGCTCGACCGTCTCGTCGTTGACGATATCGTTGCCGCGCAGGATGCCGTCATGGCCATGGCTGGTGAAAGGGTCGAGCGCAACGTCGGTGATGATGCCGATATTCGGCACCGCCCGCTTGATCGCGGCCGTCGCCTGATTGATCAGGTTGTTGGCCTCGAGGCTGTTCGAACCCGTCTCGTCGCGCAGTTCCATTTCGATATTCGGGAAGGTGGCGATCGCGGGAATGCCGAGGTCGGCGGCTTCCTTGGTCGCTTCCACCAGCTTGTCGACGCTCATGCGGTTCACGCCCGGCATCGCGGGGATCGGCTCGATAATGCCAGTACCGGGGACAACGAAGACCGGCCAGATCAGATCGTCCACCGTCAGGCGATTTTCCTGAACCATCCGGCGCGTCCAGTCGGCTTTGCGGTTGCGGCGCATGCGGCGGTGGCCGGTGATGTCGTCGACGAGGTGTGTCTTGTCCTGCATGATCTTTCCAGCTCTCGGCAGTTCCAATTGTTGCTGCGCTCATTATCATGGCGGGTGCGAAATCCAAACGGTCGAATAGCCGCAGCCTATGAACCGCTGGCGAAGACGCGAGCGCGAACCTATTGTCTGACATATGAACGCTGATTCTCCGACCATACCGAAAACGACGCTGACCGGCGTCTTGTTCGTGCTGTTCCTTCGCCTGATTGCGATCTCATGTTTCTGGTTCGGATTGCAGTACTGGGCGATGCTCGTCGGCTACTCGCTGCTTGGTGCCGGCCGCTTCGATCTGCTCAGCCTGCCGTGGAAAGCGGCGAGCACATGTCTCGCCGTGCTATTTCCGGTCGCGGCCCTTGGGCTGTGGCTGGTGGTCTCGTGGGGGCCGGTAATCTGGGTGTTGGCGGCCGGTGCGCAGATACTCATGTACGGCCTGGTTCCCGAGATATTCGGGTCCAACCGGCTCATCATTCTGCTGCATGTTCTGGTGGCTGTTTTGTACGCCGTATTCCGCTTTCTGCTATGGCAGGAGCGTCGCCGCCGTCGTCAGCAGGTAAGCGTTGATTTACCCTGATACAACAGCCGCGTTTGGTAAGGCACTGTTAAGCCTGCAGTTTAAGTAGAATTTTATTTGTATTCGATAGGGTCTGTCTCAAGGCGGGAAGAAAAGACACACCGCCAAACAAAACAGTGAGGCAGTCATCATGAATACGAAAATCAAGCCGCAGGCGGTATCGAACTTCCGTGATCAGCAGGACCTGGGTATCCGTGATCTTTACATGGAATCCCTTCATCTTGTTGAACGTCTCCACCGCCGTCTCCTCGACGTCATCAAGGACGAATTCGACCGTCAGGGTCGCAGCGACGTCAACGCCATCCAGGCGCTCCTCCTCTTCAACATCGGCAACTCGGAACTGACCGCCGGCGAACTTCGCTCCCGCGGTTACTACCTGGGCTCCAACGTTTCCTACAACGTCAAGAAGCTCGTCGACCTCGGTTTCATCAACCATCAGCGCTCGCGCATCGACCGTCGCTCGGTCCGCATCAGCCTGACGGAAACTGGCCAGGATATCGCCGAAACCGTCGCCAAGCTCTACGAGCGCCACACCGCTTCGATCGACAAGGTCGGCGGCATCGGTACCGACGAATTCGCGCAGATGAACAAGCTGCTGACCCGTCTCGATCGTTTCTGGAACGACTCGATCATGTACCGCCTCTAAGCCACAAGACCTCCTCCAAGGTCGAAGAAAACCGGATGCGTTTCCCTGCGCGTCCGGTTTTGCTGTTGGTGCATGTCGCGCAAAGGCATGCAGCGCTTTAGCCGCAACGACATGCAAGGGAAAATGGCCTGAAGCGCATGGAGCGGATTGGAAGGATCGCGACGCGCTACAGAGCGGCGTGGCATCTTTGCAACGCATCTCCGGCCAACCGCAAGCGCAAGCGTAATCCCCTGTATTCAAGTCGCTTTTTAGCCGCTATTACCCGCCATAATTCATGCAATGGTTTGGTTCATTTTCTGCGTCGCTCACCATCGAAGGTTGAGCTTTGCGTGCGGGACACGAATTGGCCATATTAGCATGTCAGCGAAAATATACGGCAAATGGCGCTTCCTGAATTTGAGGTCCGATAACCTCGCGCTTCCTGCTCGCAATCATGTGATCGCCGGTAGGAACATTTTGTGATGCGCCGTGGCAACGGATGGATAGTGACTGCGTTACAGCAGTGACGAAGGGCAAAGCCGCCGGTCTCTCAAGCAGCGGCTATATAGTGGTTGGGATGCATGTCTAAGAAAATTGGAACTGAAGCTCTTTCTCGCCGGGCGTTTCTAGCCTCGGCGGCAGCGGTTGGTGCAGGCGCCGTGGCGGCTCCTGCCTTTGCCCAATCCGCAATCGATTCGCTGATCAATGCACCTGAGCGTGGCGACTGGGACGACCAGTTCGACGCCAAGGCTGCATCCCGCACGGCGACCTCAATCGTCTCCAACACCCCGATCCTCGGACCGCAGTCCGTCTCCAGCATTCAGCAGGCGATCGGCCAGTATCAGCAGATCGCATCATCAGGCGGTTGGCCGCAGGTCAATCCGGGCGAGCAGCGTCTGCAGATTGGTGTCAGCGACCAGTCGGTCCAGGCGTTGCGCCAGCGTCTTGCCATCACCGGCGACCTGCCGCGCGAGGCCGGCATGTCCTCGTCGTTCGACAGCTATGTCGATGGCGCGGTCAAGCGCTTCCAGGCCCGTCACGGCCTGCCGTCGGATGGCGTCATCGGTGAGTTCACACTGAAGGCGATGAACATACCGGCTGACGTTCGCCTGCAGCAGCTGAACACCAACCTTATCCGCCTTCAGACGTTCCCGCCCGAGCTCGGTCGCCGCCACGTGATGGTCAACATCCCGGCCGCCTATGTCGAAGGCGTCGAGGATGGCAGTGTCGTGACCCGTCACGCCGCCGTGGTCGGCCGCATCAGCCGACAGACCCATCTCGTCAACTCGAAGATCTACGAAGTCATCCTGAATCCTTACTGGACTGCGCCACGCTCGATCGTCGAGAAGGACATCGTGCCGCTGATGCGCAAGGATCCGACCTACCTGACGCGTAACAACATCCGCCTGATCGACGGCAAGGGCACCGAAGTTGCACCTGAGACGATCGACTGGAATGCCGAAAAGGCGCCGAACCTGATGTTCCGTCAGGACCCGGGCAAGATCAACGCCATGGCTTCGACGAAGATCAATTTCTACAACAAGAACGGCGAGTATATGCACGACACGCCGCAGCAGGGCCTGTTCAACAAGCTCATGCGCTTCGAGTCGTCCGGCTGCGTCCGCGTTCAGAATGTTCGCGACCTCACCAACTGGCTGCTGCGCGATACCCCGCCATGGTCGCGCCAGCAGATGGAGCAGGTGATCACAACCCGCGTCAACACGCCGATCAAGCTGGCTGAAGAAGTGCCCGTCTACTTCGTCTACATCTCCGCCTGGGGCATGCCCGATGGCGTGGTTCAGTTCCGCGACGACATCTATCAGATGGACGGCAACGCCGAACTGGCACTGGACACCACTGCCGGCATGGAACAGCCGGTTCAGTAAGGCCGAAAAGCGGCTCGAGACCTTTAAAAACCGCATCTTTCATGTTGCGGTTTTTTGTTGCGCGTAGATTGCCCAGCAAATGTCGTTCTTCGTATTGCCCTTGGCAGGGCAGGGCGCTAATAGCCTAGCGCATTCCAGTTGAGGAGCCCGCCGATGACCAATGCTTCTACCCAGACCTTCTTCAATCGCTCGCTTGCCGATACCGATCCGGAAATCTTCGGTTCGATCCAAAAGGAACTCGGTCGCCAGCGCCATGAGATCGAGCTGATCGCTTCGGAAAACATCGTCTCCCGCGCGGTTCTGGAAGCCCAGGGCTCCATCATGACCAACAAGTATGCCGAGGGTTATCCGGGCAAGCGCTACTACGGTGGCTGCCAGTTCGTCGATATCGCCGAGGAACTCGCCATCGAGCGCGCCAAGAAGCTGTTCGGCGTCAACTTCGCCAACGTTCAGCCGAATTCCGGTAGCCAAATGAATCAGGCCGTGTTCCTGGCGCTGCTGCAGCCGGGCGACACCTTCATGGGCCTCGACCTGAACTCGGGCGGTCACCTGACCCACGGTTCTCCAGTCAACATGTCCGGCAAGTGGTTCAACGTCGTTTCCTATGGCGTTCGCGAAGGGGACAACCTGCTCGACATGGACGAAGTCGCCCGCAAGGCCGAGGAAACCAAGCCGAAGCTCATCATCGCCGGCGGCACCGCCTATTCCCGCATCTGGGACTGGAAGCGCTTCCGCGAGATCGCAGACTCGGTCGGCGCCTATCTGATGGTTGACATGGCCCACATTGCCGGCCTCGTTGCCGGTGGCCAGCATCCGTCGCCGTTCCCGCATTGCCACGTCGCCACGACGACGACCCACAAGTCGCTGCGCGGCCCGCGTGGTGGCGTCATCCTCACCAACGACGAGGATCTGGCGAAGAAGTTCAACTCGGCCGTATTCCCCGGTCTCCAGGGTGGTCCGCTGATGCACATCATCGCCGCCAAGGCCGTCGCCTTCGGCGAAGCGCTGCAGCCCGAGTTCAAGGACTACGCCGCCCAGGTGGTCAAGAACGCCAAGGCGCTTTCGGACACGCTGATCGCAGGCGGCCTCGACGTCGTCTCCGGCGGCACCGACAACCACCTGATGCTGGTCGACCTTCGCAAGAAGAACGCGACGGGCAAGCGCGCCGAGGCAGCCCTTGGCCGCGCCTACGTCACCTGCAACAAGAACGGTATCCCGTTCGACCCTGAAAAGCCTTTCGTCACCTCTGGCGTGCGTCTCGGCGCTCCGGCCGGCACGACGCGCGGCTTCAAGGAAGCGGAATTCAAGGAAATCGGCAATCTCATCGTCGAGGTTCTCGATGGCCTGAAGGCCGCCAATTCCGACGAGGGCAATGCCGGCGTTGAAGCCGCAGTGCGTGGCAAGGTGATGGACCTCACCGGCCGCTTCCCAATGTACGACTACCTCGGCTAAGGATAGCGAATGCGCTGCCCATTCTGCGGATCGGAAGACACACAGGTCAAGGATTCACGCCCGGCGGAGGACAACACGTCCATCCGCCGAAGGCGTATTTGTCCCGACTGCGGCGGTCGCTTCACCACCTTTGAACGCGTGCAATTGCGCGAGTTGATGGTGTCGAAGAAGACCGGCCGCAAGGTGCCTTTCGACCGCGACAAGCTGGTCCGCTCGTTCGAGATCGCCCTGCGCAAGCGCCCTGTCGACCGCGATCGCATCGAGCGTGCGGTGTCCGGTATCGTCAGGCGTTTGGAAAGCTCAGGCGAGGTCGAGATCAGCTCCGAGCAAATCGGCCTGCAGGTGCTGGAAGCGCTGAAGAGCCTCGATGACGTCGGCTTTGTCCGATACGCTTCGGTCTATCGCGACTTCAGTCATGCCGAGGATTTCGAGAAGGTCATCTCGGAAATCAACGCCAAGATCGCTCGCGATCCATTGGACAACTGAGCCATGAGCGCCTCGCCAGACGACGCGCAATTCATGCAGGAGGCGATCCGCCTAGGTCTCCTCCATCTCGGCCAGACATCCACCAATCCCTCCGTCGGTTGCGTCGTCGTCCGCGACGGCACGATCGTCGGCCGTGGCACGACCGCGGTCGGGGGGCGCCCGCATGCCGAGCCGCAGGCGCTGGCCGAGGCCGGCGAACTGGCCCGCGGCGCCACCGCCTATGTGACGCTGGAGCCATGCTCCCACCACGGCAAGACGCCGCCCTGCGCCGATGCGCTGATTTCCTCGGGCGTGTCCCGCGTCGTCATCAGCGTCACTGATCCGGATGAGCGTGTTTCGGGCAGGGGCATCGCCATGCTGCGCGATGCCGGCATTACGGTCGAGACCGGTCTCATGGAAAAAGAGGGGCGTCATTCGCTGGCGGCCTATCTCACCCGTCAGACTAAGAACCGTCCCTATGTGATTCTCAAGCTTGCCGTTTCCGCCGATGGCATGATCGGCCGCAAGGGCGAGGGGCAGATATCGATCACCGGCCCTGCGGCCCGCGCCGAGGTGCAGACGCTGCGCGCCGAGACGGACGCGATCCTTGTCGGCATCGGCACGGCGATCGCCGACGATCCGGAATTGACGGTGCGGATACCGGGCATGCAGGCGCGCTCGCCGGTGCGCATCGTGCTCGATCCGCTGTTGCAGTTGCCGGAAGCGTCGAAGCTGGTGAAGACGGCGCGCGATGTGCCGGTGATCGTGGTGGGTAGTGAGGAGAGTTCGCTTCCGGAAATGGATGAGCCAGGATTACCCCCCTCTGTCCTGCCGGACATCTCCCCCACAAGGGGGGAGATCGACTCGCAGCGGGCATCTTCGCAGGCCGTAGACGTTGGAACGAGCGGGCGAGCCCAGCCAATCTCCCCACCTGTGGGGGAGATGCCCGGCAGGGCAGAGGGGGGTAACTCAACCTCCGACGCGGACGATACCGCCACCACAGACCTCGAGGCCCGCCACCAAGCCCTTGAAGCCGCCGGCGTCGAAGTCGTCTACTGCAATCCCTATCGCCCGGATGTCCTGCTCCCAGCACTCGCCTCGCGCGGCATCTCCTCATTGCTGGTCGAGGGTGGCGCCAAGACGGCGCGGCTGTTCCTCGACGCCGGTCTCGTCGACCGCATCCTGCTCTACCAAGGCCCGGGATCCATCGGCAACGGCGGTATTGAAACGCCGATCCGCAAGACCGATATTTCATCCGATTTCAGGCATGTGGGCACGCGCATTGTTGGCGACGACACCCTCGACGAATACGAAAGAGAAGTTTGATGTTCACAGGCATTGTCACCGACGTCGGCACCATTGAATCCGTGTCACCGCTCAAAGAGGGCATCAAGCTTCGCGTCGCCACCAGCTACGATCCCGCCACCATTGATATGGGCGCCTCGATCTCTCATTCCGGTATCTGCCTTACTGTCACGGGCCTGCCCGAGACTGGCAGCAACGGTCGCTGGTTCGAGGTTGAAGCGTGGGAGGAGGCATTGCGTCTGACGACCATCGGCACCTGGAAAGAGGGCAGCCCCGTCAATCTCGAGCGCTCGCTGAAGATCGGTGACGAACTCGGCGGTCATATCGTGTCCGGCCATGTCGATGGCAAGGCAGAAATCCTTTCCGTCACCGAAGAAGGCGATGCGATGCGCTATCGCATCCGCGCTCCCGAACATCTGGCCAAGTTCGTCGCGCCCAAGGGCTCGATCGCACTCGATGGCACGTCGCTGACCGTGAATGCCGTCGATGGCACCGATTTCGACGTCCTGTTGATCCGGCACACGCTCGAGGTCACGACCTGGGGAAAGCGCCAAGCCGGCGACTTCGTCAATTTCGAAGTCGATACGATGGCGCGCTATGCCGCTAGACTGGCCGAGTTCCCGGCCGCGAAAGCAGAATGACCTCACCATTGTAGTTAGTGCGCCTTGCCTCGCCGAAGCCCAGCTTCTCGGCAAGGCGTAGCGATGCTGCGTTCTCCGGATCGATGATGCAGGTCATGGGTTTGTCAGGGAAATGCGCGGTCGCCCAGCCGATCAGGGCCTGCAGCGCTTCTGTGGCGTACCCCTTGCCCTGTGCCTCGGGTAGCAGGGCCCAGCCGGCTTCCAGCGTGCCCTCTGTTGTAAAGGGGTGCATGTTTCGCTTCATTTCCAGAAACCCTGCCTCGCCGATGAAGCGGCCGCTCGACCTTTCCTCGATCGCCAGAAAGCCGAAGCCCATGTGGTGCCACATGCCGGCCACCCGCAGCATGCGCCCCCAACTCTGCTCGCGTGTCGAGGCAACGCCGCTGATGAAACGCACTACGGCATCGTTGGCCCACATCGCCTGATAGTCTTCGAAGTCCGCTGTCCTATGCGAACGCAGGATCAGCCGCTCGGTCTTGATCGTCGGAATATCGCTCATGAGCATCTCTTCTCCTGATCAGGCACCAGGCTCGCTGTCCCAGTAGTCGAGATCACTTTCGTGGCGGCCCATGACACGAAAGGCACTGCCGTCAGCGTTGTCGCGCCGGGTCTTGGCGAGAAACTTGCCGGAGTCTGGATACTCGACGATCTCGGTCTTCGCCATCGTCGAGACGCCGAGATAGACCAGCGGCGTGGCGCCGGTGTTGATGATCTGGTGCGCCGTCTCCGGCCCACCGGCTGGAGCGGCCAGCACATCGCCCTTGCGGATTGGATGGTGCTCACCGCCGAAGCGATATTCGCCAGTTCCCTCCATGATGAAGAACATCTCGTCTTCGACATGGTGATTGTGGAACGGACAGCCCGATTTGCCGGGGGGAACTTCGTTGTAACTGACACCAAGCCCCTGCAGACCGAGCAGTTCTCCGAACGATGTATCAGTACTTTCGTACAGCTCGCCCTGCTTCCAATGCTCCAGGGTCAGAGCGTCGACGTTGAGAACCGGTTTTTGCTCGTTCGGCATGGTCATCTCCCGTTTGCGACAAGGAACTACCATCGGGAATGAAAATTCAACCCGTTATCCCATGCTTTCCAAAGTTTCACGGCGGCGAGGATCAGGGTTTACAGATGCATATCAGGCCGATTTGCGATTTTGCACCTCAGCCATGAGAGGAATTTGCTTGCCATTCTTTCTAAGGCATGTTTTGACCGCCGCCTGTCGAACGGCAAGTCCTCTAGGAAATGAAGGTGACCCATGGCGCGAGAAACCGCTCCCCATATTCTGATCGTTGAAGCACGCTTCTACGACGACATGGCAGATGCCCTTCTGGAAGGCGCAACCTTCGCACTAACGGAAGCCGGAGCGACCTACGAGGTCGTCACCGTGCCCGGCGCGCTCGAAATTCCAGCAGCGATTGCCATGGCGCTCGATGGAGCGGATAATGACGGCACGAACTATGATGGCTATGTCGCGCTCGGCATGGTCATTCGTGGCGAGACCTACCATTTCCATATTGTGTCGAATGAATCCTCGCGTGCATTGATGGACCTGTCCGTCAGCGAATCCATTGCCATCGGCAACGGTATCCTGACGGTAGAGAACGACGAGCAGGCATGGTCGCGCGTGCGCCGCTCCGACAAGGACAAGGGCGGCTTTGCCGCTCGTGCAGCTCTCACCATGATCGAGCTGAAGAAAAAACTGGGTGCATAAGGCATGAGCAACGACAATTCGGAGCGTCCGGTCAAGACAGCGAACCAGCGGGGCGCGGCGCGTCTTGCTGCCGTTCAGGCGCTCTACCAGATGGATATCGGCGGTACCGGCGTTCTGGAGATCGTTGCCGAATATGAGGCGCATCGTCTCGGCCAGGAACTGGACGGCGAAACCTACCTGAAGGCCGATCCCTCATGGTTCCGTTCGATCGTCTCCGGCGTCGTGCGCGAACAGAAGCGTCTGGATCCGCTTGTTGCCTCCGCACTGCAGGACGATTGGGCACTGTCGCGTCTCGACAGCACCGTCCGCGCCATCCTTCGCGCCGGCGTTTTCGAGATTCTTGAGCGCAAGGACGTGCCGGTCGCCGTCATCGTCACCGAATATGTCGAGATCGCCCAAGCCTTCTTCAGCGACGATGAGCCCAAGCTCGTCAACGCGGTCCTCGACCGTATCGCCAAGCAGATTCGCGGCGACGCGAAAAAGTAACGCGTCGCGCGCAGAAATCCGCGTTTTCCTCTGATCCGCTATTTTCCTCTTCCCGTTGCTTCGTAAGGGTTTTCCGCCCTTGCGGGCTTGACGTCCCGTTTTCCTCCCCGCAATCTCCACTCGGCGTTGCAGCATTTCTGTGGGAGGAAATGGGGACGGCGTGTTCGCAGCCGGAGAGGGAGTGAACTCCGGCTCTTTTGGAGGAAAGAGCGAAATGACGATTCTTTTATGCGTAATAGCGTGCGGCTTGCTTTCGGTGGTCTATGCCATCTGGGCAACCCGGTCGGTGATGGCCGCCGATCAGGGCAATGCCCGCATGCAGGAGATCGCGGGCTATATCCGAGAAGGCGCGCAGGCCTATCTGACGCGCCAGTACACGGCGATCGCGATTGTCGGCGTCGTCGTCTTCATCGCCGCCTGGCTGCTGCTCTCCGCCACGGCCGCGATCGGCTTCCTGGTGGGTGCGGTTCTATCGGGTGCAGCCGGCTTTATCGGCATGCACGTTTCGGTCCGGGCCAACGTCCGCACGGCACAGGCGGCGTCGCATAGCCTGTCGGTAGGCCTCGATATTGCCTTCAAGTCGGGCGCCATCACCGGCATGCTGGTTGCCGGTCTCGCCCTGCTCGGCGTCTCTATCTACTATCTGATCCTGACCGCGGGTCTCGGCCATGCGGCCGGTTCGCGCGAGGTGATCGATTCGCTGGTGTCGCTCGGCTTTGGCGCCTCGCTGATCTCGATCTTCGCCCGTCTAGGTGGCGGCATCTTCACCAAGGGCGCCGACGTCGGCGGCGATCTCGTCGGCAAGGTCGAGGCCGGCATTCCGGAAGATGATCCCCGCAATCCGGCGACCATCGCCGACAACGTCGGTGACAATGTCGGTGATTGCGCCGGCATGGCAGCCGACCTGTTCGAGACCTATGCCGTCTCTGTCGTCGCTACCATGGTTCTCGCAGCCATCTTCTTCGCCGGTGCGCCGGTGCTGGAATCGGCAATGATCTATCCGCTGGCGATCTGCGGCACCTGCATTCTGACCTCGATCATCGGCACGTTCTTCGTCAAGCTCGGCAGCAACGGCTCGATCATGGGCGCACTGTACAAGGGCCTGATCGTTACCGGCCTGCTGTCGATCGTCGGCCTCGGCCTCGCCACCTCGCTGACCATCGGCTGGGGATCCATCGGCACCGTCGCCGGGCGCGACATCACGGGGACGAACCTGTTCGCCTGCGGCATCGTCGGCCTGATCGTCACCGCCCTGATCGTAGTCATTACCGAATACTATACCGGGACCAACAAGCGCCCGGTCAATTCGATCGCTCAGGCCTCCGTCACCGGCCACGGCACAAACGTCATCCAGGGGCTGGCCGTCTCGCTGGAATCGACAGCACTTCCGGCAATCGTCATCGTCGGCGGCATTCTCGCCACCTACCAGTTCGGCGGCCTCTTCGGCACGGGTATCGCGGTCACCGCCATGCTCGGCCTAGCAGGCATGATCGTAGCGCTCGATGCCTTCGGCCCGGTCACCGACAACGCCGGCGGCATTGCGGAAATGGCGCATCTGCCGCCGGAGGTGCGCAAGTCCACGGACGCGCTCGATGCCGTCGGCAACACCACCAAGGCTGTCACCAAGGGCTATGCGATCGGCTCCGCCGGTCTTGGCGCCCTGGTGTTGTTTGCTGCCTATGCCAACGATCTGCAATACTTCGCCTCCCATGGCGACCAGTATCCTTACTTTGCCGACGTCGGGACGATCTCATTCGATCTCTCGAATCCTTACGTCGTCGCCGGTCTGCTCTTCGGCGGCCTGATCCCTTATCTTTTCGGCGGCATCGCAATGACGGCCGTCGGCCGCGCCGCGGGTTCGATCGTCGAGGAAGTGCGTCGGCAGTTCAAGGAAAAGCCGGGCATCATGCAGGGCACCGAAAAGCCGGATTACGGCAAGGCGGTGGATATCCTGACCAAGGCCGCGATCCGTGAGATGATCGTGCCGTCGCTGCTTCCTGTTCTGGCGCCCATCGTCGTCTATTTCGGGGTGCTGCTGATCTCAGGCTCCAAGGCGTCCGCCTTTGCCGCTCTCGGCGCCTCGCTCCTCGGCGTCATCATCAACGGCCTGTTCGTGGCAATCTCGATGACGTCAGGCGGCGGCGCCTGGGACAATGCCAAGAAGTCGTTCGAGGACGGCTTCGTCGATAAGGATGGCACCCGCCACATGAAGGGGTCGGAGGCGCACAAGGCCTCGGTCACCGGCGACACGGTTGGCGATCCCTATAAGGACACGGCTGGCCCGGCGGTCAACCCGGCGATCAAGATCACCAACATCGTCGCGCTCCTGCTTCTGGCTGTTCTCGCCGGCTGAGCAGCCGATTTGCCGAACAAAAAACCCGCCGGAGCGATCCGGCGGGTTTTGTTGTGACTGCAGTGCGCTTTTAGCGCAGGCTGGCCGGGTTCTGCGGCGAGGCCTGTGTGCCGGCACCAAAGAGGCCCTTGGCCATGTTGGCCGCGCTGCCGCCGGAAAGCAACTGCTGCAGGAATGTAAGGTCCTTGCCGCCAGTCGGCGTGACGCGGGTGATCGTGTCGAAAGGCTTGCCGTCCTTGAGGGTGTAGTTCGCCCGGCGCGTCACGACGCCGTCCTTGTCGAAATAGATCGCAAGAACGCTCTGATCGACTACCTTCAACTTCTGGAACGCCATCGAGCGCTCGCGGCGCTGCGAGATGTAGTAGAACACTTCACCGTCGAACGTGGCCGTTGTGGAAGGGGTGCCCAGCGACAGCAGAACCTGCTCGCGGCTCGAACCCTCTGGGACCAGGTTCAGCGATTGCGCGTCGGCGACGTAGCCACCGTTGAGGACCGTTCCTGTCTGGCAGCCGGTCAATCCGGCGGAAGCAATCAGTATGGCAATGGCGGCATTGCTCAGGAATTTCTTGTCAGCCTTGAAATACCGTTTCATCAACGACATCTACTCCCTTAACGTATCGATATCAGCCATCGGCCAATGCAATAGAACGCTGATGCAAAACCATTGTGGCCTTTCCGGGGTCGGACGGCAGCCAAGTGCAGACTGGCCGCAGTCAAAAATGCGCTGTCCCGAAACCGGCCACCTTCGCCATTGCAATTCACGCATGCTTCGGTAAACCAGCTTTCGAAATCATGCAACAAGGCCGGACGCAGGTAGTCGCCCAGAACAAGGCCTTTCCGGAAAAAACAATGATCTTCGGGCTCTTCGGTAAGAAAAACAACAACCAGGCGATCGTCGATCGGCAGTATCAGGCGTTGACGTCGGCTGCGCGCATGCCCGGCTTTTACGAGCATCTCGGCGTGCCGGATACGGTCATGGGCCGGTTCGAAATGCTGTCGGCAGTTATGATCCTGTTTTTTCGTCGCACCCGTGCATCCGCCACCAGTGGCCAGGAAATCGCGCAGGAAATCGTTGATGCATTTTTCGAGGACATCGACTATTCGATCCGCGAACTGGGAATCGGAGACAACACCGTTCCCAAGCGCATGAAGAAACTGGCAGGCATGTTTTATGGCCGGTTGGAAGCCTATTCCAAGGCCATGGATACCGACGACGTCGCGGCCTTGGCCGTGGCACTTCGCCGCAATATTCACCCGAAGACGGAAGACCCGATCGACATGCTGGGCCTGGCGAACTGGATGTTTGCCGCAGAAGCACATTTATCGGCGCAGTCCGAAGAGACGATCGCGACAGGTTCGGCAACATTGCCCGCCGTCGCGTGAGGAGATCAAGATGAAGAATTCCACTGAAGACACGCCATTCTCGTATCTGGTCAAGGTTGGCCATGTCTCGGCAAACCCGGTCGATGTGCACCTGGAGGCAGACAAGAAGGAATTGCAGGCTCTTGCCGAAACCTGGGATGTCATCTCTGTCGATGACTTCCGCGCCGACCTGCAGATCGCTCGTTGGAAAAAGGACGGTATCCGCGTGAGGGGCAGGGTGCAGGCCAGCATCGTTCAGGCCTGCGTCGTCACGCTCGATCCTGTGCCGTCGAAGATCGACGAAACCTTCGAGCAGATCTTCGTACCTGAAAATTCCAAGCTGGCTCGTCGTCCGGCCAACGATACCGGCGAAATGGTGCTTGATCCCGATGGTCCCGACGTGCCGGAGAGCTTCGTCGGCGACACCGTCGATGCCGGTGAAGTGGTCACGGAATTCGCGGCCATGGCGATCGATCCGTACCCGAGAAAGCAAGGCGTTGCCTTTGACGGTCACATCGAAGACACGGGAGAAAACGACAGGAAGCCATCCGCCTTTGCCGTGCTAAAGGACTGGAAAAAGGACTGAAAGCCGTTCGCTATCTGACAAAATTCAGTTGTAAGCGACAACAAAACCGGTATTTTGGCCGAAATTTCGCCCTCTACGGACGAAAAAAAAGGATCAGGGACGCGTGATCAGAATCTCTCTCGACCTCATGGGTGGCGACTTTGGTCCCCAGGTAGTCATCCCCGGTGCCGCCAAGGCGCTGGAACGGCATCCGGACATATCGTTCGTGATGTACGGTTTGAAGGAACAGTGCGAGCCAATTCTCGATCAGTTTCCGAAGCTCAAGGAAAAGTCCATTTTCCACGATTGCGAACTCGCCGTTCGCATGGACGAGAAGCCGAGCCAGGCGCTGCGCCGTGGCCGCTATGTCTCGTCGATGTGGCGTTCGCTCGAAGCCGTCAAGGCCAAGGAGGCCGATGTGGCCGTCTCCGCCGGCAACACCGGCGCGCTGATGGCAATGGCGAAGTTCTGTCTCCGCACGATGGCAAACATCGAGCGACCGGCAATCGCGGCGATCTGGCCGACCATGCGCGGCGAGAGCATCGTGCTGGATGTCGGCGCGACGATTGGGGCTGACAGTCAGCAACTGATGGATTTCGCCCTGATGGGAGGCGCCATGGCGCGCGCCCTGTTCGAGGTCGAGCGACCAACGGTCGGTCTGCTCAACGTCGGTGTGGAAGAAATCAAGGGCCAGGAAGAAGTGAAGGAGGCCGGACGTCTTTTGCGCGAGGCCAACATAGATTCACTCGAATACTTCGGCTTCGTCGAAGGTAACGATATCGGCAAGGGAACCGTCGATGTCGTGGTCACCGAAGGCTTTGCCGGCAACATCGCCCTCAAGGCTGCCGAGGGTACCGCCCGCCAGATCGGCGAATACCTGAAGGCCGCGATGTCGCGCACGCTGCTGGCCAAGATCGGCTATCTCTTCGCCAAGAGCGCATTCGACATGCTGCGCGAGAAGATGGACCCGAGCAAGGTCAATGGTGGCGTGTTTCTCGGCTTGAACGGCGTGGTCATCAAGAGCCACGGCGGCGCCAACGCCGAAGGCATCGCCTCCGCCATCGAGGTCGGTTACGACATGGCCAAGAATGGCCTCAATCAGAAAATAGAAAACGATTTGCAGAAGTATCATGCCAAGCGGCTGCCCCCGATCGGGCCGGAAGCGGCGTGAACGACAGGATTTGAAGAATATGATCCGTTCAGTGGTTCGCGGGTTCGGATCCGCACTTCCGAAGCGCGTTATGACCAATGCCGACATGGAACATGTCGTCGACACATCCGATGAATGGATTGTCCAGCGCACCGGTATCCGCCAGCGTTATCTGGCCGGCGAAGATGAGACGACGTCCTCTCTCGGTGCCGCTGCGGCACGCGCGGCACTCGACAATGCCGGGCTGACGCCTGACGATATCGACATGATCGTCTGCGCGACCTCGACGCCCGACAATACCTTTCCGGCGACCGCAGTCAGCATCCAGAATCGCCTGGGCATGAGCCATGGCTTTGCCTTCGACATCCAGGCCGTCTGCACCGGCTTCGTCTATGCGGTCACCACGGCTGACGCCTATATCAAGGGCGGTCTGGCCAAGCGTGTTCTGGTCATCGGCGCCGAGACCTTCTCGCGCATTCTGGACTGGAACGACCGGACGACCTGCGTCCTCTTCGGCGACGGTGCCGGCGCCATCGTCTTGGAAGCCGCCGAAGGTGAGGGCACCACGTCGGATCGCGGCGTTCTGACCGCGCATCTGCGCTCGGACGGCTCGCACAAGGACAAGCTCTTCGTCGATGGTGGGCCTTCGACCACAGGAACGGTCGGCAAGCTGCGCATGGAAGGCCGCGAGGTCTTCAAATATGCCGTCGGCATGATCACCGACGTCATCCAGGCCGCGTTCGACAGCACCGGCACGACCTCGGACGATCTCGACTGGCTGGTGCCGCATCAGGCAAATCGTCGCATCATCGACGGCTCGGCCAAGAAGCTGAACATCGACCCTGCGAAGGTCGTCATCACCGTCGATCTGCACGGCAACACGTCTGCCGCGTCGATCCCGCTTGCCCTTGCAACCGCTGCTGGAGATGGCCGGATCAAGAAGGGCGATCTCGTCATGCTCGAGGCCATGGGTGGCGGCTTCACGTGGGGTGCCGTGCTTCTGCGCTGGTAATCGCCGAAAACCCAAAAAACTGACAACGAACAAGGGCTTGACCGTAAGGCGCAAGACAAATACTCTTCGCTCGTCCACATAAAACAAAACCGACGGGCAGGGAAAACATGACCGGCAAAACAGTCACGCGCGCAGACTTGGCGGAATCCGTTTTTCGCAAGGTCGGTCTTTCCCGAACGGAATCGGCCGAGCTCGTGGAGACTGTAATCGACGAGATCTGCAACGCGATCGTTCGCGGTGAGACCGTCAAGCTGTCCTCCTTTGCCACCTTTCAGGTCCGCGACAAGAACGAGCGTATCGGCCGCAATCCGAAGACCGGCGAAGAGGTTCCGATCTCGCCGCGTCGCGTCATGACCTTCAAGGCTTCGAATGTCCTCAAGACCAGGATTCTCAAAGCCCACACGCTGCGCAAGGTCAAGCTGAAGCCCGTAAACCCGGCTTCCTGATCGCGGTCGGCGAAGGCGCGTTCGCACGCGCCAATCAATCCTTTCCCGTGAACTTTCCTCAACGTTTTCTGTGCTAATTCAAGACGTGACTTGAATTAACGCAAGCAAACCGTTGAAATGTGATGAGTCGCAGCTTGGGCGCATCGGCGTTCAGGGCCTTGTCCTGTCGTCGAGCGGCAGGCGCAGCGCGCTTTCGATCGCGTAGGGAGTGAGAAGTTGGACAAAAGCCCGGATGCTTTCCGCACCATCAGCGAGGTGGCGGACGATCTAGATCTGCCGCAGCACGTGCTGCGTTTCTGGGAAACCCGCTTTCCGCAGATCAAGCCGATGAAGCGCGGTGGCGGACGCCGGTACTACAGGCCCGAGGATGTCGATCTTCTCAAGGGCATCCGACACCTGCTTTATGATCACGGCTACACGATCAAGGGCGTGCAGAAGCTGTTGAAGACCAACGGCAACAAGTTCGTCATCGCCATCGGTCATGGCGACGCCGCCAGCGTCCAGTCTCTGACCGGCCAGCAGGACGCTGATGCGGGAGAGCCGCGTGTCGGCATGGCCGATGAAGACCAGCTTGTGGGCCGGGCAAAGGCTCCGATCACCCGACGCTTCTTCAACTTCGGCAACGGCGAGGAAGAAGCCGGCGAGGTGACCATCGGCAAGTCGAGTGTCGGCAAGGAAGATCGTGCGCTTCTCCAGGAGGCACTGTACGATCTTCTTGAATGCAAGCGCTTGCTCGATCAGGTCCGCTGACCGTTCTCGAAAAACACCGAGCCACATAAGATCCAACGCCGGCGCCGTCAGTTCGGAACGCCCCACGTGGCATCATTCAAACCGAAAAGCTTTGCCCACAAGGAGCCACCCGTGTCCATTTCCGGAAAATCCTACGATGCCTTCCTGTTCGATATGGACGGAACGCTTGTGAACTCCATTGCCGTCGTCGAGCGCGTCTGGACCGGTTGGGCTGTGAAGCATGGGCTTGAGCCGGAGGTCTTCCTGAAGACCATCCATGGCATCCGGGCCAGCGACGTCATCCGCACGCTGGCGCTGCCCGGCGTCGATGCCGAACACGAGGCAGCGTTGCTGCTGGACGAGGAAATGGAGGATGTGGCGGGCATCGTCGAGATTCCGGGCGCGGTGGCCCTCCTGAACAGTCTGCCGCCGGAGCGCTGGGCAATCGTTACATCCGCCCCCATCGCGCTGGCAAGGCGCCGCATGGCGGCGGCCGGTATCCCGATGCCTGCTGTGATCGTCAGCGGGGAAGAAGTGTCTTCGGGCAAGCCGAGCCCGGAATGCTATCTGCTGGGCGCCAAGCGTCTTGGCGTCGATCCCAGACACTGCCTGGTGTTCGAGGATGCCGTTGCCGGCATCCTGGCCGGCGAGGCCGCCGGCGCCGACGTCGTGGTTATCACCGAGACACATGCGACACCGTTCGAGACGCCGCATACTTCGATTGCGGACTACCGCGGCTGCCGTCTCACGACAGCGCAAGACGGTCGTATCGGCCTTGCCCGCTAAATCCTACTGCTTGCGCGGAACCCCCTGCTTCTGCATGCGCTCATAGGCTGCCAGCATCTTTGCCTTTACCGAGCCCAGCGTTCCAAGCTCGTGTCCGCAGGTGAAGCAGACAAGCATATCGCTATCCAGCGGCTGTGGCCGTTCGAATTTCATTCGGGTGTTCCTGCACTTGGGGCAGGGGATTTCGATTTCCATTGTGGTGCTCCCTGAACATGAAGCTTCCCAATAATCAGATGGCTTCCTCGGGGCAAGGTCTTTGCGAAACCTAGTGCCGGTCTCGTGCGGCGAAAAGATCGGGTGAATTCGGTGACGAACTCGATTTTTCGCTTGCGCCGAAAATCCCAAAAGACTAACAGGATCAGGCCGTAAAGGCAGGTCGGGGCGTAGCGCAGCCCGGTAGCGCACTTGACTGGGGGTCAAGGGGTCGCAGGTTCAAATCCTGTCGCCCCGACCATTTTACGGAATTTTCGGCAGCCCCCAGGAGCCGGAACCAGCCAATCAACTCCAAATATAGACATTTTGAAGTTGATTTCGGCTGTCTTACCGATGTTTTGGCATCGGGATTTTGTTGAATATAGATTGAGTCATTCCAGTATTATTGCTGAGTGCGGCATCTTATCAAAATAAATCCGTTGGAAAGTTCTAAGGTATCTCGAATATTTCTTAAACATATGCAATGAAGATAACGGTTATGGCCGGGGTTTTGCATGATCGAGATCGAGAATGCCGAAATTTTAAGGAAATCTATTTCCGATTCATTTGCCGTTCTTGTTGCGAATGCTCTCCGGTCCGGATGGGCGGAGCATGATCTTGCGCTAATGCTGACGGACCTTGCGGAAACCTACGTCATGGACGTAGGCTCACGGATGATCGCCGACAATTCCCTTCGCGCGCAGCATGCGCTGGACACTCTCAAAAACTAAAATAGTTGTTGAAGGCTGAGAGGTGGCTTTGAAGATTGACGAAAAGGTCAAGTCGGACCTTCTCGCCATCATCTCAGTCTATCGCTGTTTCACTTCTGCTCGATCGAAACACCGTTCTGGCCGATGCTCATCTCGACGCCCTTCGGCTTCGTCTGCTCGTGGTATATATAGGCTCCAAGGCCGCCGACCACGACGATCAGGGCTCCGATCACGAAATAGAGGCCGTTTGTGCTTCTCAAGAAAATCTCCCCTCAACAGTTTGATATTGCGGGCGATAAACGCGGAGCTCCGGCTTTTGTTCCGTTGGTCAGTCGTCGTTTGCAGAATTGAGGTTTTCCGGCCGTATTCCCTCGTCGCTGCCGGCACGCGCCTTCAGCCTGACCCCGGGGCCGCCCTCATCGTGATTGCCGCTGGCAATGAACAGAACCCCGGCGTTTTCGAGCGCCACTTTCACGGCGATAAGCGCACTGGGCTCGCCCTGCGCCCCGTCGCGCTCCAACGTCTCGATAATGTCAACGGGCAGCCCGGAAGCGGCTGCCAATTGTTCTTTGCTCATGCCCGTCATGGCGCGGGCGCCGCGTATCTGTGTTGCGATGATCATAAGATGAGTTTAGGGCGGCGGCCGCGGATCGCAAGAGCCTCAGCGACGACCGGGCAGCACTTGACTGCTGATATGGCGGGCCTCGAGCGCCGCGCAGCCCCAGACTACGCCGAACAGCAGATAGACATGCCGCCAGTGGTCGATATCGATGACGTTGCCGATGGTCGCGTGACCGAGGACGCCGATCCAGGCAATCATCAGATAGGGCTGCCAGGGCCGGTCCTTGAGAAGGTTCCTGAAGCCGAGATAGAGCGTCCAGCACAGCATGCCGACATAGCTCACGAAGCCAAGCCAGCCATAGGTCGTCAGCGACTTCAGCCAGATATTGTGCTCGTCCTCGGGGAAGATTGTACCGAACACCATCGGACCGATTCCGAGCGGCCGCTCCATCATCATGGTGAAGCCGATTCGATGGCGGTCGAAGCGTCCGAGGTGTTCACCATCATATTGCTGCACCAGCTGTGCGCGCGTCGAGAACAGGTCGCTGACCTGTGGAAACTGCAGCGCGACCACCAGCGATGCAACCATCATCAGGATAGCCGCCAGCGATAGCACGAGAATGCGAAGACGAAAGGCACCGCTGCGTTCCTTGAGCAGCATGATGAAGATCAGCAGCACGATCGTCAGCAGGAAAAGCCCCCAGGCGGCGCGTGAGAACGATAGGAACACGCCGAGCGCCAGGATGAGCAGAGCTATCGCCTTGATCGGCGCCGTGCGCAATTGCCCGGTCAGGATGCCGTGCACGAGGTAGAGGGAAGGGGGGACCAGAAACGGCCCGAACACGTTCGGATCCTGAAAGGCCCCCTTGGCGCGATCGTAGAGGGTGAACACCTCGGAGCCGGGGAAGGCGTGGAAGTAGCCGAGAATACCAAGTGTCGATGTGATGACGGCAGCGAAGGCCCACGCATTGAAGATCAGCGGCAGGCGCCGGTGGCTGTCCTCGATGATCGCGGCATAGAAAACGGCGGTCAGTGCCAGGAAGGTCGATACCGCCACGTACATCGGCCCGTCGGCAATATCCTTCATCTGCGTCAGCGACAGCATGCCGCCGACGTTGAAGGTCAGGAGCAACGCCAGCAGCGGGAAGGTGTAGCGCGAGATCCGCAATCCCAGAATGAACCAGAGCCCGACCAGCGCCGCCATCCAAAGTTCGTAGGGCGCCGGCTCGTTGATGACGAAGCCTGAAAGAAACACGCCAAATGCCACGGCCGCCGAGCCGATCAGGCGAAGCGTCGCACGCTGCGGATGTGCGACGCGGGAATATGTCGCGTCGATCGCGGTCAATATGCGTTTTCCGTGTTGAGCAACCGGAACGGCGTCAGGAACAGAATCTTCAGATCGAACCAGAGCGACCAGTTCTCGATATAGTAGAGGTCGTAGGCCGTGCGGAACTTGATCTTGTCGTCATTGTCGACTTCGCCGCGCCAGCCGTTGATCTGCGCCCAGCCGGTCACGCCGGGCTTGACGCGATGGCGGGCGAAGTAGCCTTCGACCACATCGGCGAACGCCCGGTCATGGGCCTGCGCCAGCACCGCATGCGGACGCGGGCCGACCAGCGACAGATCGCCGCGAAGCACGTTGAACAGCTGCGGCAGTTCGTCGATCGACGACTTGCGGATGAAGCGGCCGACCCTGGTCACGCGGGGGTCGCCCTTGGTGACGGCGGCTTTGCCTGTTGCATCATTCATGTTCGTATACATCGAGCGGAACTTGAAGACGTTGATGACTTCGTTGTTGAAGCCGTGACGCTTCTGCATGAAGAACACCGGACCCTTGGACGTCGCCTTGATGGCGATGGCCGTGCCGATCATGACCGGCCAGAGAAGCGAGAGAGCCAGAACCGCGAAGAAGATGTCGAAGCAGCGCTTGGCAACCGAATCCCAGTCGCGGATCGGCTTGTTGAAGATGTCGAGCATCGGCACCGAGCCGACATGCGAATAGGCGCGCGGGCGAAAGCGCAGCCGGTTCGCATGCGCCGCCAGACGGATATCGACAGGCAGCACCCAGAGTTTCTTCAGCAGCTGCAGGATGCGCGCCTCGGCGCTGAGTGGAAGCGCGATGATCAGCATGTCGATCCGCGTCAGGCGGGCGAACTCGACGAGTTCGGCGATCGTGCCAAGCTTGGGATAGCCGGCGACCATGGTCGGCGAGCGCTTTTCGCCCCGGTCGTCGAAAATACCGCAGATGCGGATGTCGTTGTCGGCCTGCTGTTCAAGCAGGCGGATGAAGTCCTTGGCAGGTTGGCCGCCGCCGACCAGAACGGCGCGGCGTTCCATGATGCCGTTGCGCGCCCAGTTGCGAATGCCGTAGGCGAGCAGGAACCGCGATCCCACCAGAAAGACCGCCCCGAACGCAAACCAGGCGAGGTACGAATGCAACTGCGGCACGCTGACATGGCTGGCGATGGCGATGGTCGCGATCGTTCCACCAAACACGAGGGTCCAGATCACGAAGATCTTCGGCAACAACCGCATGCGGGCGCGAAGCGCGGGAATTGTGTAGCAATCGGCGGTCTGCAGGGCGAGCACCAATAGAGCGCTGATGAAGACCGCCGTCAGAGCTCGCACGACCAGCGTTTCCTCGGTATCCATCCAGATCAGGAAGCCGAGCAATCCGATCGCAAACTGTGCGACGAATTCGAGCAGGCGGAACTGGCCGATCATGATGGAGGGCGTACGCGTTCCGTCGCTGAACTGTTCAGCAATCTGGCGTGCGTAACCGTTCAACGGCTCGCCGGTAGATTTCCCGTCGCTGCTTTCACTCCGTCTGTTCACATCGGAAACTTGCTTCCGCAGGGTTTCCAGATCGAACTGATCGTTGTTCTCTGCCTTGTTCATGAGGCTACCGCCGCTGTTTCACCACTAGGCAATAGCAGGAAGGCCCTAAGAAACTTTTACGAGACAGGCTTCGATTTCCGGCCGCCGCGGCGCTCAAGCAGATCGCGGTACAGTTTCAGCACATCCTTGGCCATCACCGAGGCCGAAAAGACGGATCTGACCTTGTCCATCGAAGGCATCGCCGCTTGATGCCAGCCGGGAATGCGGATGGCGTCGGCCATGACACGCGCGAGATCGTCCGAATTGTCGGGTTCAACCAGTGCAGGGCTGTCCTTGCCCAGCGCTTCCGGGATGCCGCCGACGCGTGTTGCGATAATCGTCTTGCCCGCGCCAAGTCCTTCGAGGACGATATAGGGCATCGCTTCGGCACGCGACGGCACGACGAGGTTCTGCGACATCGAGAACGCCTGCTGCACACGCATGGCCGGAAGCATGCCGATGCGTTTGCCGAGCCCGCGTTCCACCATCATTTCGCGATATCGGTCGCGGTCCGGCCCGTCGCCGATCATCAGCGCCGACAGCGGCCTGCCGACAAGCCGCTCGGTCTTCGCGAAGGCGTCCACAAAAAGGTCGGGACCCTTAAGGTCCCTGAGCATGCCGACATAGATGAAGTGAACGGCGTCGGATCGGGTCGGAACGAGTTCGAAATCCTGCTCGCTGATGCCGTTGTAGATCAATCGGGTCTGCGTACGGGGGCGGCCGACCCTCTTGGTGTAGGTGTCGCGCTCATATTCGCAGATGAACACAAGCGCGTCGGTAAGGAGTTCCTGCAGGCGCTCCATGCGGAGCACGAACTGTCCCAGGAGCGACGAGCGGGAATAGTGCAGGCTTCCGCCATGCGCTGTGTAGAGGCGGGCAACGCAATACCTGTTCACCCGCAGGGCTGAGCCGGCTAGTCGCGCGAGCACGCCGCCTTTGGCGCCGTGTCCGTGCAGCACATCCGGCCGCAAACTTTTGATTTTCTTGTAGGCGTCCCAGAGTACACCGAGATCGGAGAAGCTGACGGATCGCCGGATCGGCACGCGCGTGAGGCCAAGCGCCAGATAGGGGCGAATGTCGTCGAAAAGGCTGTCCTCGTGCTCGCCGCCGGTGGAACTGTCACAGAGAATACCGACTTCGTGGCCCGCCTTGCTATGCTCGATCACCAGATCGCGCACATGGCGGAAAATTCCACCCACTGGCGACCTGAAGCAATGAATGATGCGAAGGGGGCGCTGCTCGTCCATCTACGATCAGAACAGTCGTTCGCGAATGTAGAGCGTATCGCCCGCTATGATCGCCGACGAGATGTTGACCCGCCCGGTCATCACCTGACCGTTGATCTTGCGAGTGACATCGACGGCACTCTGGTTAGCGCGCGCCGTGAAGCCACCGGCAACCGCAATCGCATTCTGCGCCGTCATGCCTGGCACGTAGGCATACTGGCCAGGCTGGCCGACTTCGCCCATGATGAAGATGGAGCGGTAGCGATCGACATCGATGGTGACGTCGGGATCGCGCAGGTACCCCTGCTTGAGCTTCTGGGCGATCTGGCCCGAGAGTTGCTGCAGCGTGCGGCCGCGAGCAGGCACCTGGCCCACCAGCGGAAACGCGATGTAACCGGCCTGGTCGATCGTGTAGGTGTTGGTCATGCTCGGCTGGTCGAACACCGTGATGCGCAGTCTGTCGCCGCTATCCAGCGAGTAGGGCTGGATCGTTGCCTGGTTGAAGGCGCGCGGAGCAGGCTGGTAGCTGTTGCAGCCGCCCAGGACCGCGGTCATGGCGACAAGGCTCAAAGCCATCAGGAACTTGGGCTGTGCGACGGGCATCTGCAGCTTCTCACGGGAAACGAACTTCTTCCCCTCGTTATCGATCCGTTAGGGTTAATGACCGGTAAAGGCCGCACTTAATTTCGTCTTTTCTTATGCACGAGCGTGCTGATCCGCTGTCCGCAAGCATTAACTGTTGAGTTACTATAGTCATTTACCCTCACGGCACCTTTGTTCTTGGAGTGCACCATGTCCGGCGTAGTGGGTCATCAGGATGTCGATATCGATCTGGGTCAGTTGGTCCGCGGCGTCTGGGCCCGTCGGCTGAAGGTGGTCGCCATCACGTTGCTCGGGGCAGGGGTGGCCTTTGCCGGCGCCAAGATGATTTCCCCGAAATACCGCAGCGAAACCCGCATCCTCATCGAGCCCCGCGCGCCCGCCTTTGCGACCGCGCAATCGACCGACGCAAATGCCGGCCAGCTGCTGGATGAACTGAATATCGCCAGCCAGGTGCAGCTTCTGCAATCGGCCGATCTGATCAAGCAGGTCATCAACAGCCAGAAGCTCTTCGATCTGCCGGAATTCGATGCCGCGGCCAACGGCTCGGCGCTTGGCGATATCCTCATCGCCCTGCACCTGAAAAAGAGCCCGCTGGAAAATCCGCCGGAAGAGCGCGTCATCGACGCTTTCGTTGAGCGGCTGCAGGTCTATCAGGTCCCGGGCTCGCGCGTCATCGGGATCACCTTCACCTCGAAGGATCCGAAGCTCGCTGCAACGATTCCGAACGCCATGGCGGCTGCCTATCTGGCAAAGCAGAGCGGCGCCAAGCTTGATTCCAATTCCGAGGCGACACGCTGGCTGGAGCCGGAGATCGAGACGCTGCGCACCAAAGTCAGCGCCGCCGAGCAGAAGGTGGCCGAATACCGCGCCGAACACGGACTGCTGCCGACCAATGGCGGCGGCAACTTCCAGACGCAGCAGCTCAACGACGTGTCGGCCGAACTCACGAGAGTCCGTGGCGAGAAGGCGAACGCGGAGGCGCGCGCCCAATCGGTTCGCAATGCGTTGGCGTCGGGCGAGCCGTCCGATACGCTTCAGGACATCATGTCGTCCCAGTCGATCCAGCGCCTCAAGGGAACCGAGTCCGGTCTTCAGTCGCAGATATCGGACCTGCAGACGTCGCTGCTTAACAATCACCCTCGCTTGAAGAGCCTGCGCGCGCAGCTTGCCGATATCAAAAGCCAGATCCGCCAGGAAACGCAGAAGATACTAGCGAGCATCGAAAACGAGTCAAAGGTCGCGGCGCTGCGCGAGAAGGAACTGGTGCAGCAGTCGAATGCGGTGAAAGCCAACAGCGCCCAAGCCGGTGAGGATGAAGTGGGCCTGAATGCCCTCGAGCGCGAGGCGACAGCGCAGCGTCAGCTGCTTGAGACCTATCTCTCGCGCTTCCGCGAGGCCGCATCGCGCGCTGACAAGAACTCCAGCCCTGCCGACGCGCGCATCGTGTCCAATGCCACGCAGCCCGTCGATCCCTATTTCCCGAAGGTTATCCCGATCGTCATCGTAGCCGCGGTTGCGACATTCATCATGACATCGATCGCCATCATGCTGGCGGAACTGTTCAGCGGCCGTGCCCTGCGCCCCACCAACACGCTGGAGATCGAAGAGCGCATTGAGGCTGAGAAAGTCGAGGCCACTGCTCCGGTGGCAGCCGCGGTCGCACCAGCGCCAAGCATGCTTGCCACGCCGGCAGCGGAAGAGGTCAGGGATGAAGTGCCCGAAATTGTTGCCCAAGAGGATGCTGAGGCTGAAGCCGAGGACGACAATGAATTCTCGATCGGCTCTGTGGCAAGTTATCTGATCGGTTGCCGCGCACCCATTGCGATCGCGATTTCACCGACTGGTGACAACGGCTCGACGGCCACCGTATCGCTGGCCCGCAGGATTGCTTCCTCCGGCGCCCGCGTCGTTCTGGTCGACATGACCGGCTCCGGTCGGCCGACCGATATGATGGCGGACGGACGTACGCTGCCCGGCGTCACCGATCTGCTTTGCGGCGCGGCCGCCTTTGGAGACACGATCCACGGCGACCACGTTTCCGAGGCGCACTTCATTCCGCAGGGCACCAGCGACATGCGCCTCGCCATGCGCGGAGCGGACAGACTATCGCTGCTTCTCGATGCGCTATCTTCGGCCTATGACCTTGTCTTGGTGGAGTGCGGTGCGGCGGAGGTGGCAGGTGTTTCCAGGCTGACACAGAGCAAGACGGTCGAGATCATCCTGTCCATGCCTGTCATCGTCGAAAGCGAGTTCGTCGCGGCAATGACCAGCTTCGAGGAAGCGGGCTACGACCGCGTGGTGCTGATGTCCGACGGCAATTCCGATAATGACGCTGGTTTCTCGCAGCGGGCTGCGTGATCAGACGCCGACGAACCGGCGCAAACGTTGGGCGGCGCGGTACAGGCGCTGCTGCGACTTGATATAGGCCTTGCTGCGGGTCACGATGCGATGTGCCAATCCGGCGATTGAACCACGTGCGGTGATCGGCAAAACGACATCGTAGTGGTCGGTTTCGACAGGAGCCCAGGAGCGCTTGTAGATCTGGTCGCCCAAGCCGAAGTCGAACAGGCTGACGCCCTTGCCGTGCAGCCCAGATATCATCTGCCAGAACAGGAATTCGCCGGGGCTGGCATCTGCCGCGACGCTTTCGTCGATGGCGCTGAATTGGCAGATCACATGGTCGCCCTTGCGCGAGATGCCGGAGACGGCGGCCAGATGGCCTTCGTGAGCGCCGGTCAGTCGGATTGCATGCATTTCCAGGCCAGACAGTGGATGATCGGCATCGCGGATATCGATGGCGCCGTGCAGAAACGCCTTGGTCTCCGGATCCGCAAACACATCAGGCAATCCCATCGCCTTGAAACGCTCGCCCTTCAGCCGGAAGAAGTGATCGAGAAGCTGGTGCTGCTGTGCGCCATCACCATCGGCGACACAGGTGAAGCCGCCAAGCTCCTCCAGCCGTTTTGATTGGATCCGGAATTTCTTCCGCCGGTTCTTGGCATTCAACTGCTTGAGCGTCGCCTCCATGTTCTCCAGCAAAGGAAGCTGATAGGCATGGTTCTGGTTCTGCACCATCGGCAAACGCGCCAGTGGATTGTCCCTGCCGCGCCATACCAGCGGGATGTTCTGGAGCAAAAGCAGATCAGCCTTGGTGGCAAGCGTGCCTCGCAGCTGTGTCATCAAGCGATCGGCATTGATCGCGCTGCTGGCTTCGGCGAAGTCGGCGGAAAACAGCCCGGTATTGATATTGCTGTGGTCGGCGCCGATGAAACGAGCAATCCGCACGCCGCGCGAACGGACGATCTCGACGGGGAGGATGAACATGGTGCGCCCGCCGGCACGACCACGGATGATCGCCAGAGGGTTTCCGTAGGCCTTCGCCCACGCGGCGCACCAGTCATAGCCTTGGTGAAGCGAGTTCAGATTGTCCTGCTCAAGGGCCCGCCATTCCGCTTCGATGCTCTCCATCCTGTCGATAACATCGATCTCGATATCGCGGATTTCGAGCTGCGCAATCAGCGCTTCCAGCCTAGTAACGCCGACGTCGGTCTTGGCGCCATCTCCAAGCGATGCGGGAGCAATCGGAAGCGTTTGCGTCTGCACGGGTGTTCTCCGGTCAAAAATGCTGAGCCTGGAAAATAGAGAATGTGAGCGTCTATTTGGTTTACGCGAAGGTCGCCGGCGGCTTTTCCGTCAATCACGGTTATCCCGCGATTAACGCCTATTGCTGCTTCGGCCCGGCCATCCACTTGATGATCAGCATCGCCGGCAACACCCACAGCAGGCCGCTGAGCGAGAAATAGAGCAGGTGACCCCACCACGGCGCGTTGCCGAGCGTGGCCACCGCGATCGTGTTGGCGATCAGCGCGTAGAAGAGCACGAGAACGACGATCAGGATCGTGCCGATGAACTTGCGTAGGCGGACGGGCATCTGTTGAATTCCGATACGGGATTATGCAGGTCACCGCGACGGCATGCCGCAAATGTTCTGGCTTGTTTTGCATCAGTGGCTAAGGCAAATCAACTGAGGAACGAAGGAGTCTACAATGGCCGTCGCTGATATCTCCACAGAACAGAAAATCCGAGGCGAAGTGCGCAAGCAGGACAGTAACCGCCGATCGGTGCGGATCTGGCTTGGCCTTGTCATTCTGGCACTTTTCTGTCTGGTGATCGTCGGCGGCGCAACCCGGCTGACGAACTCCGGCCTGTCGATCACCGAATGGAAACCGATCCACGGTGTCATCCCGCCGCTGAACGCGACGGAGTGGGAAGAAGAGTTCAAGCTTTACCAGCGGATTCCGGAATTCCAGCAGCTGAACAGCGACATGACGGTCGAGCAGTTCAAGGGCATCTTTTGGTGGGAGTGGTCGCATCGGTTACTCGCCCGCGGCATCGGCGTTATCTTCGCATTGCCGCTCCTGTACTTCTGGGCAACCGGCAAGATCGAACGGCGCCTGCGCTGGCCGCTCGTCGGCATCCTGGCGCTGGGCGGGTTTCAAGGGGCGATCGGCTGGTGGATGGTGTCGTCCGGCCTCAGCGCCCGTACCGATGTCAGCCAGTACCGCCTTGCCACGCATCTGATCACGGCCTGTCTCATCTTCGCCTCCTGCATGTGGATCATGCGGGGGCTAGCGCCGCATTCGGATGACCGGCATCCGACGCGCAACGCCCGCATATGGGCAGGCGTCATGGCCGTGCTGACGTTGTTCCAGATCTATCTCGGCGCGTTGGTGGCAGGTCTCGATGCAGGCTTTACCTACAATACCTGGCCGCTGATGGACGGCGCCATCATCCCGTCCGACCTCTTGATCCAGCACCCGGCATGGATCAACTTCTTCGAGAACCCGAAGACGGTGCAGTTCATCCACCGGGTCGGGGCCTACACGTTGCTGGCGGTGACATTGGTCAACATGATCATCTCGCTGAGCTCTGCGCCCGCGACGACGCATGCGCGCCGCGCTATCGTACTGTTCGTGCTGGTCATTATCCAGGCATCGATCGGCATTGCCACCCTGTTGCTCGAGGTTCCGCTCGATTGGGGACTTCTCCACCAGGGCGGCGCGCTTGTCGTCTTCGGCTTTGCCATCGCCAACTGGCGCGCCTTCTACGGCGAGTATCCGCACACGACGGCTATCGCTGAGCTGGACTGAACAGGCTTCACCAGGGAGACGGGGCCGAATATTGAGTGCCCGGTTTCCCGGCGCGCGCCCGTTGGCCGCAAGTGTTCCTGACGGACGCCTATCAGTCGATTGCACGATGCTTCTTCTCAGTTCGCTGCCAGCGTTGTGAATGACTGCCGTCTTGTCCGGCGTCGGCTAGTCGCTCTGCGTCGTCTCTTGATCTCAACCTTCATGCATCATCGTTGGCGGCTCAAATCCAAACTCCTCGACACGATCCGCAACTGACTGGCTGAAGCGCCTGTTCGTGTTGTCAAAACTGCACTCCCATCTCCCGGAGATGAGACGGTGGCAGAGGAATCCACAAACAAAAAATCCGGCTGTGTTGCCACAGCCGGATCTCGATTATTCACGTCCGAAGATCAATCTCAGAAAAAACCGCGGCGCTGCCACCAGCCAGCCTTTTTTGGCTTTCCGTCTCCATCGGCGGCGTCCGTGCTGGCCGACTTGACTGTTGGTGCGGACGACGAGATGTTCGATCCGCGATTGGCGCGAACGGGCTTGGCTTCTTCTTCGGCAGGCGCTGCGAGATCGGCAACGGCCTCGGCGGCTTCCGGTTCGGCTACAACCGGAGCTTCGGCGACCGGGGCAACATCCGCGACAGGCTCAGCTTCAGCCTCGATCACCGGCTCTTCGACCGGCGATGCCTTACGGCTGCGGCGAGCGCGCTTCGGCTTGACGTCTTCGGTCACTGTAGCGGCTGTTTCGACGGCAGCCATGGCGGACTGCGCCTCGACGGCCTCTTCCGCGACGGCCTCTACGGCAACGGCGACAGGCGCGCTGTCGGCTTCGGCCACATCAGCGGTTTCCGCTACCGCGGCAACATCGCTGACATCGCCTTCGGTGCCTTCATCGCCTTCCTCGCGATTGCGGCGACCGCCACGTTTGCCACGACGGCGGCGCTTGCGGCGCTGTGCCTCGTCGCCTTCGGCGCGGTCATCTGATGCTTCCGACGTGGAAACCGATGCGTTGTCGGCGTCATCGCCTTCGTCGTCACCCTCGTCTTCGTCGCCGGCCTGTTCGGAACCGGCCTCGTCGGAAGCCTGCTGTTCGGCATTACCATTGCGGCCACGACGACGACGGCGACGCTTGCGCTTGCGTCCGTCACCTTCGCCCTCGTTGCGGGCGGCAGCGGCGGGGCGCTCTGTAGCGGCAGCGGGCTTTTCTTCCAGCTCTTCGTCTTCGTCCTCATCCACCTCGATGACGATATCGTCGTCGTCGTCTTCAGGAATGGCAGCGAAGTTGAACAGCGTTTCGATCTTGACCGGGTTCTCAACAGCCTCGCCGCGATCGATCGCGAAGTGCTGCGCACCGACGGCACCATCGGCGTCGATGATGATCGAGACACCGAAGCGGGCTTCGTAGTCGACGATCGTCTGGCGCTTGTGATTGAGGATGTAGAGCGCGATCTCAGGCGTGGTGCGAACCGTGATGTCGTGCGTGGTGTTCTTCAACAGATATTCTTCGATGCCGCGCAGCACATGCAGGGCAACGGAGGACTGAGACCGAACGTGACCGGTGCCGCCGCAATGCGAGCAGACCTGCGTCGTCGATTCGAGAACCGATGCGCGGATACGCTGGCGCGACATTTCGAGCAGGCCGAAGTGCGAGATGCGGCCGACCTGGATGCGGGCGCGATCGTTCTTCAGGCAATCCTTCAGTTTCTTCTCGACAGCGCGGTTGTTGCGCTTTTCTTCCATGTCGATGAAGTCGATGACCACGAGACCTGCCAGGTCGCGCAGGCGCAGCTGGCGGGCAACTTCGTCGGCTGCTTCGAGGTTCGTCTGCAGCGCGGTGTCTTCGATCGAATGCTCGCGAGTCGAGCGACCGGAGTTGACGTCGATCGATACCAGCGCTTCCGTCTGGTTGATGATCAGGTAGCCACCCGACTTCAGCGTCACCTGCGGCTGCAGCATGCGATCGAGCTGGGCTTCAATGCCCGAACGGGCATAGATCGGATGGATGTCGCGGTAAGGCTGAACCACCTTGGCGTGGCTCGGCATCAGCATCTTCATGAAGTCTTTCGCTTCACGATAGCCTTCTTCGCCGGACACGATGATCTCGCTGATGTCCTTGTTGTAAAGGTCGCGGATCGAGCGCTTGATCAGCGAGCCTTCCTCGTAAACGAGGCAGGGAGCTGTCGAAGCGAGTGTCAGGGTGCGGACGTTTTCCCAAAGACGCATCAGGTATTCGAAGTCGCGCTTGACTTCGACTTTGGTGCGGTTGGCACCGGCGGTACGAAGAATGACGCCCATGCCCTGCGGCACTTCGAGCATCTTGGCGATTTCCTTCAGTCGCTTTCGGTCCTGCGGGCTGGTGATCTTGCGGGAGATGCCACCGCCACGCGCGGTGTTCGGCATCAGAACCGAATAGCGGCCGGCCAGCGACAGATAGGTGGTGAGGGCGGCGCCCTTGTTGCCACGTTCTTCCTTGGCGACCTGAACCAGCAGGATCTGGCGACGCTTGATGACTTCCTGGATGCGGTACTGCTTGCGCGGCTTGCGCTGCACCCGATCCGGAACTTCTTCCATAGCATCTTCGGCGCCGACGTTCTCGATCACTTCTTCTTCGTGATCATGATCGTCATCGTCTTCATCGTCACCGCCGCGGCGGCGCGCATCGACGTCTTCGGAAATCGTATCGGTCTCGACCATCGCGGCCATTTCGCCACCGGTGGAGCCTTCGTCGTCGGATGATGCTGCAGCGTCGGCTTCAGCCGTCGCTTCGTCAGCGGCCGGAACGACCTTCTTGCGGCTGCGGCGAGGCTTGGCAACCTTCTTGGCAGGCGCTTCCTCGACGGCTTCGACAACCTCTGCAGCTTCGATGGTCTCTACGACTTCGGCAGCTGCTTCGACAGGAGCAGCCGGCTCATCCTTGGCAACGATGCCAACGTCGGGCTGTTCCTGGGTCGCGGGATCGATCCGTGCCGTTTCGACATGCTCGACGTCGTCGTCGCGGCGATGCTCTTCGGCTTCGGCGCGCAGCAGTGCCTGACGGTCGGCAAGCGGAATCTGGTAATAGTCGGGGTGAATTTCGGCGAATGCCAGAAAGCCGTGGCGGTTGCCGCCATAATCGACGAAGGCTGCCTGCAGGGAGGGCTCGACCCTCGTTACCTTTGCGAGATAGATGTTGCCGCGAATTTGCTTCTTGTGTTCCGACTCGAAGTCAAATTCTTCTATGCGATTTCCGCGAACGACAACGACGCGCGTCTCTTCCTCGTGAGACGCGTCGATAAGCATTTTGTCTGCCATGTAAGCTGAGCTCCTCGGCGCGGTCGAACGTCAGCGATCTCCAAAGTCGATAAGACAGAAGGAGTGCGGTCCGTCATTGCAGCGCCGGATAGTGAAAGTCGCGATTGGTGCGGTGTGGAAGGCAGCAGCCAGACAGCAGCGGGGAAACTCTTCTCCCGGGGTCTGTAGACTTTAGATAAAACCTGCTGCGACACCATCAAAGACCAAGCGAGATCGACAAAACAAAGACCTTATTCAGGCCCGATGAGTTTGCTCTCTCTTTAAAGAGCGGTTGGTGGCAATCCACCGATGAAGTTCCCGCATACTCCGGAAAATTCAGGATCCATTGTCAGGCAGAAGCATGAAAGACGGCGGACGATTGCCGGTTGTGGCGCCAGGTCCTACGCGGTTGGCTGCCTTGTCGGCGACTCTATCCCGTCAGTGCTTCTACCCTGAGCATGCTTGTATGTTTTCTCCGTCACAATAGCAAGGGAAAAGCCAAATGTGCCATAATATTGATGGATTTGCGCGATCATAAAAACTAGCGATGGACGAGGCGATTCTGTCGCTGCGACAATGGCAATTGTCCTTCGTCGCGAGCGCGTGTATCGCGAAGTCAGGTGTTGACGACAATTGGGGCACGACAGTCGGTTGTATAGCAGAATGCGGGGCGCGGCGGTAAAATCCGGATTGCGGACGAAGTTCTTCGGGTCGCGAGTGCTTGCGATCATGTCTGTCGTGGCGGTCGCTGCGACATTCCTGGGGCATGCGGCAATCGCAGCTGGTGAAGAGCGCCTCCTTGCCTATGGTGCGCGCATTGTCGGCGATGATGCAAGAACCCGCGTCGTCATCGATTTCGATCGTCCGCCGACGTTTTCCATCCACTACATCGCCAATCCCGAACGCGTCGTCGTCGATCTGCCGGCGACGGCATTTGGTTTCCCCGCCAAGGATCTGGAGGCGAGGGGTCTCTTCAAGGACATTCGCTACGGCACGATGGACGAGGACAGCGCCCGCATCGTCCTCACGGCGACCAGGCCGGTTCGCATTGGCTTGGCAAAGGTTCAGGTCGACGAGGGCGGCAAGGGCCAACGGCTGGTTCTCGAGGCCGAGATGACCGACAAGGCGACGTTTGATGAACTCGTCAAGGCGCACTCGTGGAACGAGCCGGCGTCCGCGCAGACCACCAGTGCGATCCCGTCCCCCGAAAAGCCCGGCAGCGGTGATTTCATCGTCGCCGTTGACGCTGGGCACGGCGGCATCGATACCGGCGCGATCGGCGTTGACACCAAGACGCAGGAGAAGGACGTCACTCTGGCCTTTGCCAAGACACTCGCAGACCGGTTGAACCGCGAACCCGGCATCAAGGCGTTTCTGACGAGGAGCGATGATTCGTTTTTGTCATTGTCGCAGCGCGTCGAGATCGCCAGGCAGAACCATGCTTCGCTGTTCGTCTCGATGCATGCCGACACGCTGCGGCAGAAGGATATTCGCGGCGCCACCGTCTACACCATCTCGGACAAGGCGTCGGACAAGCTTGCGGCGGATCTTGCCGATCGGGAAAACCTCTCCGACCAGATTGCCGGCAAGACGACGACGACCGAGCCGCCAGAGGTTGCTGATATCCTGCTCGACCTGACGCGCCGGGAGACCCAGGCCTTCTCGATCTCGATGGCCGAAAGTGTGCTGTCGTCATTCAAGGACCAAGTGGGCACCATCAACAACCCCCACCGCCACGCCGGCTTCCGCGTCCTGCAGGCGCCTGATGTCCCATCGATTTTGCTTGAGCTCGGTTTTCTCTCGAACAAGGACGACGAGAAGCTGCTTCTGGATGATGGCTGGCGCACCAAGATGGGCGAACTCTTGACCGAGGCGGTCAAGCACTATCACGCGTCCATGGTTGCCAACGGCGGCTGACAGGGGCGTGGCCGAGATGTGACACCGGCCCGGTGTAACTGTGCATGCATGTGGAATTACAGGCAAAAGCCCTACTTTCCTCACATTCAAGCCATTACTCACCTCTATGTTTCCATGTGCAAAACGGATTTGGCTTGTAGCCGCACTTCGCATGGAGTAATTCGCGCAGCGTGCAAAATGCCGCGATCCATGCGATTGTGATGCGCGCGCCGATCGACAAAATGAGATACCGGTAGCTTAGATATGATCAGACTTCTTGGATATTTCTTCGGAGCGGCTTGCGTCCTGTTCCTGGGCGTAGCGGGCGCCGTTGCTGTCTATCTGGCGACGATCACCAAGGACCTGCCGGACTATGCGGTGCTGAGCAGCTACGAGCCGCCTGTCACGACGCGCGTGCATGCCGGCAACGGCGCGCTGATGGCAGAATATGCCAAGGAGCGTCGATTGTTCCTGCCGATCCAGGCGGTTCCCGATCGCGTCAAGGCAGCCTTCCTGTCCGCGGAAGACAAGAATTTTTACCAGCATCCCGGCATCGACGTGACCGGCTTTGGTCGCGCCGTCGTCTCCTATCTGACCGGTGGCCCGACGCAGGGCGGCTCGACGATCACCCAGCAGGTCGCCAAGAACTTCCTCCTGTCGAGCGAGCAGACGATGGAGCGCAAGGCCAAGGAGGCAATTCTCTCCTTCCGCATCGAGCAGGCCTATAGCAAGGACAAGATCCTCGAACTCTATCTCAACGAGATCTTCTTCGGTCTGAATTCCTACGGCATCGCCAGCGCGGCGCTTACTTACTTCAACAAATCCGTCAATGAACTGACGATCGCCGATGCGGCCTATCTGGCGTCTCTGCCGAAGGGCCCGGCCAACTATCACCCGTTCCGCCACCCAGAAGCCGCCGTTACCCGGCGCAACTGGGTGATCGATCGCATGGTCGAGAACGGTTACGTGAGCCAGTCCGACGGTGCTGAAGCCAAGAAACAGCCGCTTGGCGTCACCGGTCGTTCGAGCGGCCCTTCGCTTTTCGCATCGGGATACTTTGCCGAAGCCGTCCGCCGCCAGCTGATCGATCAGTACGGTGAGAAGATGCTGTATGAGGGTGGCCTGTCGGTTCGCACCTCCTTCGATCCGCAGTTGCAGGTCTTCGCGCGCAAGGCGCTGCAGGACGGTTTGATCACCTACGACGAGCGTCGTGGCTTCCATGGCCCGATCAAGCAGATCGATACCACGTCTGACTGGGGCAAGGCGCTGGCCGAAATTCCCGCTCTCACGGACGTGCCGGAATGGCGACTTGCAGTGGTTCTTGCCGTGGCTGACGATAGCGTCGACATCGGCTTGCAGCCCGTCAAGGACAGTGCCGGCAAGGTTCCTGCCGATCGTGAGCGTGGCGTGATCCAGGCCAAGAACATGCAATGGGCCTACCGCTCGTCGACCGGCGGCAAGACCGCAAGGTCGCCGCAGGGCGTTCTCTCGGCGGGTGACGTTGTCTATGTCGAGCGTCTTGGCGAGGATAATTCCACCTCCTACCGTCTGCGCCAGCCGCCCAAGGTTGGTGGCGGTCTGGTCGCGATGGATCCGAAGACCGGTCGTGTTCTCGCCATGGTCGGCGGCTTCTCCTATTCACAGTCCGAATTCAACCGCGCAACCCAGGCGATGCGTCAGCCGGGTTCGTCCTTCAAGCCTTTCGTCTACGCCGCCGCCATGGACAACGGCTATACGCCTGCCTCGGTGGTCAGCGACGACCCACTTGAGATCCAGACCGGCAACGGTCAGGTTTGGGCGCCTGATAACTACGAGGGCGAGGGCGGTGGTGCCAACACGCTTCGCTTCGCCATCGAGCACTCGCGCAACCGCATGACGGTGCGCCTCGCCAACGACCTCGGCATGAATGTCGTCGCCGAATATGCCGAGCGTTTCGGCATCTACGACAAGATGATGCCGGTGCTCGCCATGTCGCTCGGATCGGGCGAAACGACGGTGCTGCGCATGGTCTCGGCCTATTCGGTCATCGCCAATGGCGGCAAGCAGATCAAGCCGACCCTGATCGACCGGATCCAGGACCGCTACGGCAAGACGATCTTCAAGCATGAGGAACGTGTCTGCGAAAGCTGCAATGCCAGCGACTGGCAGAACCAGGACGAGCCCAACGTCGTCGATAACCGCGAGACCGTTCTCGACCCGATGACCTCCTACCAGATTACCTCGATGATGCAGGGCGTCATTCAGCGTGGCACAGCCGCCGGCAAGGTTCAGCTCGGCGAACGCGACGTCGCCGGCAAGACCGGCACGACCAATGACGAAAAGGACGCATGGTTCGTCGGCTTCACCCCGGATATCGTCGCGGGCCTCTATATCGGCTTCGATTCCCCGGTGACCCTCGGCCGTGGCGGTACGGGCAGCTCGCTGTCGGCGCCAGTCTTCAACGAATTCATGCAGGCTGCCGTCAAGGACACGCCGGTATCGAAGTTCGTCATTCCGGCCGGCATGAACCTCATCCCGATCGACCGCAAGACCGGTATGGCCGCGATGCAGGGCGATCCGAACACCATCATCGAAGCCTTCAAGCCAGGCACCGGCCCTGCCGACAGCTATTCTGTCATCGGCATGGACAACACCATGGCGCCGGAGGAAATTCTGAAAACCTCCCCGCAGGCCAACCAGGCCGTCCAGTCGGGCGCCGGCGGTCTCTACTAATCCTATCTGCAAATACGTGTGGCGGTCGCGGCTCTTTACATCCGCGGCCGCCGCAACTATTTGACGGACGACTTTCAAAGCAACGCAAAGAAGCGGAAAAATGCGAGCGGAAATCCAGAACGTAGTCGATGAAACCAAGCAGGCTATCACCCTGCTGAGGAGGCATCTTTGACTGGGATCAGGCGGTAAGACGACTGGACTGGTTGAACAACAAGTCAGAGGACCCGACCCTCTGGAACGACGCGGCCGAAGCGCAGAAGCTGATGCGCGAGCGCCAGCAACTCGATGACGGCATCAATGGCGTCAAGCGTTTCGAGCAGCAGCTCAACGACAATATCGAGCTCATCGAAATGGGCGAGGAAGAGGGTGACGAAGGCGTCGTCAAAGAAGCCGAAGACGCTCTCAAGGCGCTGAAGACCGAAGCCGCGCGCCAGCAGGTCGAGGCCATGTTGTCAGGCGAAGCCGACAGCAACGACACCTACGTCGAAGTCCACTCCGGTGCCGGCGGCACGGAAAGCCAGGACTGGGCGAACATGCTCTTGCGCATGTACACCCGCTGGGCTGAACGCCAGCGTTACAAGGTCGAACTGCTTGAAGTCCACGACGGCGAAGAAGCCGGCATCAAGTCCGCAACGCTCTTGGTCAAGGGCCACAACGCCTATGGCTGGATGAAGACGGAATCGGGTGTTCACCGCCTCGTGCGTATTTCGCCCTACGACAGCAATGCCCGCCGTCACACGTCGTTCTCGTCGATCTGGGTCTATCCCGTTATCGACGACTCGATCCAGATCGACATCAACGAAGGCGACTGCCGCATCGACACCTATCGTTCGTCGGGCGCCGGCGGCCAGCACGTCAACACCACTGACTCCGCGGTGCGTATCACCCACATACCGTCGGGCCTCGTGGTCCAGTGCCAGCAGGAACGCTCCCAGCACAAGAACCGCGCCAAGGCGTGGGACATGCTGCGCGCCCGCATGTACGAAGCCGAGCTGAAGAAGCGTGAAGACGCGGCCAGCGCCGAAGCAGCCTCCAAGTCGGACATCGGCTGGGGCCATCAGATCCGCTCTTACGTCCTGCAGCCCTATCAGCTGGTCAAGGACTTGCGCACCGGCGTGACCAGCACGGCACCTGATGATGTTCTTGATGGCGAACTGAACGACTTCATGGAAGCAGCACTGGCCCACCGCATCAGCGGCAAGCCCGACGCGATGGTCGACGACGTCGACTGATCAGTGGTCTGCAGACAACATGAAAAAGGCCCCGCTTGGGGCCTTTTTTTTGACTTCGCTCAGTGGCCGGATTTCTCGACGCTGATGTCGCCGAACTCATCGATTGCGACCGTCCAACTGTCCGCATCGCCGTCCGGATCCGTCTTCAGATAGACCATGGCGAACAGGCCGGGTTCGTTAAGCCGCCCCGTTGAGTTTTCAGGACGGATGTCGGTCACATAGGGATTGAGGTCGTTCAATTCCTGCAATTCCACGGTGGAAACGATATCCGGCCCGTTGTCGGTCTGAGCAATTTGCTGGAGATAGACTTTGGCGGTCCGGTCTGCCTGACGCACGGCGAAAAGCTTGTAATAGCCGTGGCGCGGCCCCGACGGTGGCGCTGATGTGGGCGCACTGGGACTTGGCTGAGGCGAACTTGTTGATGTGGCTGGCGGCGAGCGCGTCACTTCAGGCGAGCTGCCGTCGTCCTCCCAATAACCCGTGCTCGTCGCGAAGGTGATGGCCGCCGGCAGGATCGGATCGGGCGCTTCGGCCGCATGTGCGCTCAACGCCAAGCCCCCAACCAGAAGCGAAGTCAAAGCCAGTCCACGACGTCTCATTACTCTAATCCTCGAACTGCTCGGCAAGAATCCGGTCCGACCATGACCGGTCGGGATCCGAAAGGATGCGTGCCGTCATGTGTTCGGATTGCGCAATACGGATATGCAGCACCGATTTGACCTCGGAGTTGTCTGCAACCGCGTTGACGGGCCGCTTCTCGCCCTCGAGGATGTGGATATCGACGGTGACCTTGTTTGGCAGCAACGCCCCTCGCCAGCGGCGCGGACGAAAGGCACTGACCGGCGTCATCGCCAGCAGCGGTGCATCCAGCGGCAGGATCGGCCCATGCGCCGAGAGATTGTAGGCGGTCGATCCGGCGGGCGTCGCCACCATCAGCCCGTCGCAGATCAATTCCTCGAGACGCACGACGCCGTCCACCTCCACCTTGAGCTTGGCGGCCTGGTAGGACTGGCGAAACAGCGAGACCTCGTTGATCGCCAGCGCTGTATCGCTGGTGCCGTCGGCATTCATCGTCGTCATCTGCAGGGGACGGAATGTATTCTCCACCGCCGCATTGATTCGCTCGCGCAGCGCTTCCGTCCTGTAATCATTCATCAGGAAGCCGACGGACCCGCGGTTCATCCCGTAAACCAGCCTGCCGGAATTCATCGTCCTGTGCAGCGTCTGCAGCATGAAGCCGTCGCCACCGAGAGCAACGATCACATCAGCCTCCTTGGCCGGCACGTCACCGTAGATGCGAATCAGTTCGTCCCGTGCGGCAAGAGCCTCTGGTGCGGGAGAAGCCAGGAAACACAGCGTCTGAAAGGATAGGCTCATGCAATGCCCTTTGTGGTGTCCGCCTACCTAAATGATTATAGGCAGGCGCGACAAGGCATTTTCAAATTGCGGCGGCTCGCTGGCGGGAAACTGCGCGCTGACCGGATGACCGCAGCAAGCCAGATCAGCGGTATAAACGCAGGCACGACAGTGCAATCGGCAATTTCGGTCTGAGCATGCAATTCTGAGAACGACGATGTTGCGGTAGCATCGATGCCACTGTGCTTTTTATTTCGGCTTCTTCTTCGTCAGCTTTTTGAAGGAACGCTCGATAAAGCGCAGGAAGCGGGTGACATGCATCAACCGGTCGACGATCGAACTGAGGTTCACCAGCCGTTCGGCCAGAACTTCATCGGCCGTCAGCGCAACGTCATCGGCAGAGTATTCAGGGAAGTGCTCGACAAGCCTGGCGTATCGATTGCTGTGCTCTCGCCCGATAACGTCAATTTTGCCCTTGCGATACATCAGGCGCAGCAGAACCTGCTCGAACGTCCAGTCGTGAACATCGAAAACCTGATAGCGCTCGCTGCGTTTTGACGAAAACCCTGCCAACGTCACCTTCGCGTCAATCTGCAATGTCGTCAGCCAGAAGCAGAGCGCAAAGCCGCTGGTCGGGATCGATGTCGATGGATAGAATGGAGCGAAAATCTCCGTCAGATCGAGATGCCTGACGTCGACACCGCCAAACGCAGCCGCGGGACTGGGCTTTTCCCGATCTCCGATCGTCATGTTGACGACGCCGAGGAAGCTGTCCTTGTCGAAATATTCGAGAACCTTCGACACCTTGCCGCTCTTCACCAGGTTTGCACCTGTGGTCCCGCTGCGGGAAAACAGCAGGCATTTGTGCTTGAACGGCTCCTTCAGGACCTTGTAGACCTTGTTGAAGAAGATGAAGAGCGTCGTTTCGGGATAGCGCGCTACCAGTACGTTGATATCGACTTCGTCGCTGTTGGCAACCAGGACGATGTCACTGTAGTCGGCCAAGAGCGATCGCCACTCTTGGTCCCTAGCTTTTCCCATGCTGCTGTCCGCAGCATGGTTTGTTTCCGATACATTCATTCCAAGGCTTTCAAACGGGCTTAAAATGTGGGTCTATGGCAAGGGCTTTGTCTAGCCACACCTGTGCATACTCCACATCCTGCCAATTATGAAACCATGGTCCGCCGTTTGTGTAGTGAACACCCTTCGGGAATCCCTTTGCCGGTGGTGTGCTCCAGCCCTCCAGCCAGTTCCACTCTTCCGGGATTTCGCCGATCTCGCTGTCATCTGCCCACTGCAGCCGGTGAAGGAAAGCCCCACTCTCGGCATTGATCAGTTCCGGCGTCAGCTTGCGTGTCGAGGGATGCTCGCAGTTGAAGAGCATGAACGACGACCAGTTCTTACGGGGATAGTTGGTCTGTACCTTGCCATCCATCTTCACGCCTTCCTTCGGCGTGTAGTCATGATGGATGCAGGAGACCGCTTTGGTGTCGTCCCGGTATTTCAGGAGATCGGCGACGTCGCCGAAGAAAAGGAAGTCGCAGTCGCAGAATAGCGCCCAGCCTTTGTAGTCGGCAAGCCAAGGTGTGAAGAATCGGGAGTAGGTGAACTCGGTCGATGCCAGGGGATCGACCTCACGCGTGTAGACCCCGCGGTCCACGAGGTCCTGCAGCTTGATCGGATGAACGTCGACGTCGATGGACGCGTTTTCAAGCAGCGTCGCCTTTGCGACCTGGTACGCGATATCTTCGCGGGAATCCCATCCAATAAATACCGATAGATCCGCCATGCATCGTTCCTCCTTCGATGAGATAGTGCAAACGGGGCAATGCATCATCACATGCCTCTGGCCTTGTTTAGACGACCATAACATCGCTGACGAGTAGGCCAACGTGAATTTTCCACATACCTAAATTGTGTTTATCGCCAACCGCCCCTGACAATGGCTAACATTGCACAGGCGTTATCCCCGCAGGGCGGGAACGCCTTCGTCGAGGCGTCCGCGTGCTGAGTGGTACGTCACGCGCGATCGATAGTGCGGACGGGTTCATCTGCCAGCAGTCGATGGCGATGTGGAACTTCAGGCAAACGCGTGCGTTTACGGGCTAGATCGGGGTGGGGGGAGCCAGCCATGTTTTTGGAGCTAAGGAAAGGCGCATATCGCGCCCTGAAATATCGACTATTGCGACCGACCCCACCACCGCTTCTACGGAAATTTCGCGGCCCGGTGGTCGTTGTGGGCTCCGCCCCGGTCTCTCACAAGCCTGAAGGCTTCGACGAGACATTTACGGTGATCACGGTCAACGGATCGCAATTCGTCACATCTGAATGGGGGATTCCTGATCCTGATATCACCATGATGATGTTCAATCAGGTCGAGGGGACGACCCGAAATGCAATGGAAGTTCGCCGCGTACTTTCGAGCCGGCGAACAGGCTCACTTTATGTGTTTCTGTGGAGAAAACGCGATCGCCAGCGGTTGGAGCGCGGATTGAGAGCGTTCGACTACGGCTACGAGGACCTTCACATCGTCGATCGCTACGAACGAATGGCGCTTCTGGACAAAGTTGCCGGCCAACACAGTCTTGAACTCGATGCGGATTCCAAAGTTTCCACCGGAGTGAACGCCGTCCTGTTTGCGCTCTACCACAAAGCTCCGGCCGTTGTGATTACCGGCATCAATCCGATGTCCGCCGGACATGCTTATAACGATGCCGGCCTGGGGAGGCTTCACCAGCAGGTCGATCATTCGATCCTGCAACGTCTTCAGGCGCAAGGCGCACCGATTTACACGGCCGATCCTATAGTGGCTGAAAACACCGGTATTCGCTATTGGCGCGGCGTCGGTGGAGATACGCAATAATCATCAGCTAAGCATTTATGAAATTGCAAGCTTACAGCTAATGATCTGAAATCGTTCAGAAAATGGTGCCCCCGGCAGGGTTCGAACCCGCGACCCCCTGATTACAAATCAGGTGCTCTACCAACTGAGCTACAAGGGCAACGCCCGCCAAATAACAGATTCTGGCGTCCTGTAAAGAACAAATCCGGATGGATTTGATTCGACTGGCGGATTTCAACAGCCGTCCCTTCGCGGAGGCTAGTTCTGCACGGTCTGTCGCACACTGGACTGCAGATGGTCGCCGCTCTCGCCCATTCCGTCGCCTGACGACGGCATGGTGGCAATGCTCAGCACCGAAACGACCATGAGGGCAATGACCGCAATCATTATGCGCACGCGACTTCTCCTTGTTTGACCGAGGTAGAAACGCGAGCAGCGCTATTCAGTTCCGGAAGCGGTCATGCGCCTATTGAGCAGGCGTGAGCGCCGGATTGGTGGCGGGAGCGAGTGGGTCGGGCTGATGCAAGGGCTGCGTCTTGTCGATCCAGGTGATGCTGAGAATGATGGCAACGAGAATGGCGACGAACACGATGCCGATGAGAAGGGGGCGGACTGCCATGTCGAGTGCTTCTCCTTGTGGTCTGAGCGTAGGGCTCGATAGTCAACAGGCAGCAAAACAGGATGACCGGCAACGATTGCCGCCGGTCGAAGCAATGCACAGATCACGACAAACCCGTTGCCGTGATCCTTGCCCAGCGCTTCAGCCTTTCAGATGCTGGCGCGCCGCGTAAAGCGAAATTGCCGCTGCGTTGGAGACGTTCAGGGACTTGATCTCTCCGGGCATATCGAGCCTCGCCAGCGCATGGACCGTTTCGCGCGTCTTCTGCCGCAGGCCCTTGCCCTCGGCGCCGAGCACCAGAGCCACCTTCTCGCCGCTGAACGTCCCCTCGAGGGGAGCGGGCCCTTCCGAATCAAGTCCGATCGACTGAAAGCCGAGCTTATGCAGAGCGCCAAGCGCATCGGCGAGGTTGGTGATCTGTATATAAGGGATCAATTCCAGTGCGCCGGATGCCGATTTCGCCAGCACGCCTGATTCGGTCGGGCTGTGGCGCTGGGTGGTGATCACGGCGCCGGCGTTGAAGGCGACAGCGGAGCGCATGATGGCGCCGACATTGTGCGGATCCGTCACCTGATCGAGCACCAGGATCAGCGGGCTGTCCTGCAGCGCTTCGAGGCGGCGGACGGGCAGGGGGCGGGTTTCCAGCATCACGCCCTGGTGGATGGCATCGGGGCCGAGCACCTTGTCGATATCCTGCGGCGAGACCATCTCGACAGGAATGCCGAGGGTGTCGGGATCGACCTCGAGGCGCGCCAGCGCGTTCTGCGTCACCGACAGCTTGATCTTCTTGCGTTCCTTGTTCTCAAGGGCGGCGCGAACGGTGTGCAGGCCATAAAGATAGACCTGATCCGGTGCCAGCGCCGGCGGCTTCCAGTCGTCGCCGCCACGCTTGCGCTTCTGGAAGCCTGGGGTTGGAATATCGCCGCGTTCGCGCTTGTTGTCGCGGTGCGCACGACGCAAAGTGGCGTAGTGCGTGTCCTTGGCGGATTTATCGTCTGCGGGCGGGCCGCCGGTTTTATTGTCTTTGCTCATGCCGCTTTATAACGGCGGCACTTCTTTCCGTATAGGATTTCTTTCGGCACAGGGGCTTTCCACGGCCGATGACATTTTTCACATATTTTCCATCGTCATCGTGTTGACATGAGGAAATCGTCCGGTCATATACGCGGCGCAGACCGAGGGCGGCAACGCTTCGAAAGTCTAGCAGACTTGGTCTAACGATCCGGACGAAAAACTGGAGAGATGCCCGAGTGGTTAAAGGGGACGGACTGTAAATCCGTTGGCTCAGCCTACGTTGGTTCAAATCCAACTCTCTCCACCATTCGTCCTCGGATCAGACCACCCGCGCGGGTATAGCTCAATGGTAGAGCAGCAGCCTTCCAAGCTGAATACGCGGGTTCGATTCCCGCTACCCGCTCCATGATTTCACATCACGATCCGTATTTCATAGCGCCGCAGATGCGACGCTTGCTTCTAATGTCCGTGTAAAAACGTGCAGATAGACGGCCTCAGCCCCAAAGCAGTACGAAGGGCGAGGCCAGCGCGATGATTCCGGCCGCCGTCCAGCGCGTTCGCCCGGAAACCGTGAACTCGTCCCTCGACAACCATTTCCGAACGGCAAAATAGCCGACTGCTATGATGACGCTATAGATCAAAGCGCGTAGCAGGATCGACCAGCCGCCGCCAAACAGGCCGATGGCGATGCCGAAGCCGGTCAGCGCGCCGAGGATGCCGTAGCCGACATCGAACATCAGCGTCGTTGTGGTGGAAAGCGGCCGCAGCACGCTGGGAAAGGCGATCGCGACCGCAGCCGTCAAAAGCCATATGGCGATGATCGCCTGCAACGTCGACGAACTGACAATCGAGGCCGCAAGCGCCGGCATTCGCTCCGGCGTCGATAGGCGCGCGAGCTGCGCGATCCAGTCAATTGCGGCCGCCAGTATCCATAATATGAATGCGCAGGCGGCAAAGATCACAAAGTTTCCTGCCGATCGTTTTGCAATGACCTTCGGTTCCATGGCGTGCTCCCAAGACTGTGGCCGGGGTCAGTCCGGCACGCAAAGTAATAGCATAGCGTCAAGCGGTTGTGCCCGCTCTTGTCGAAAACCTAGGCCCATGATCCGGCGCTGATATTGCCGATCGGATGCTTCGTTCCCATATGCGGCTGCAGCTAGGAATAGCGTCCGCAATTAAGTCTTGCGCAATTCCGCCGAAACCCTTAAACGGCGGCACTAAACCGGTTCGCCGGGGTCATCCATTTCGTTCACAGGAAGCATTCAAATGGCAAAGAGTAAGTTTGAGCGCAACAAGCCGCACGTCAACATCGGCACGATTGGCCACGTCGACCACGGCAAGACGTCTCTGACGGCAGCGATCACCAAGTACTTCGGTGAGTTCAAGGCCTACGATCAGATCGACGCCGCTCCGGAAGAAAAGGCACGTGGCATCACCATCTCGACGGCGCACGTCGAGTATGAGACGCCTGCGCGTCACTATGCCCACGTTGACTGCCCCGGCCACGCCGACTACGTCAAGAACATGATCACCGGTGCTGCGCAGATGGACGGCGCGATCCTGGTTTGCTCGGCTGCTGACGGCCCGATGCCGCAGACCCGCGAGCACATCCTGCTCGCCCGTCAGGTTGGTGTTCCTGCCATCGTCGTGTTCCTCAACAAGGTCGACCAAGTTGACGACGCCGAGCTTCTCGAGCTCGTCGAACTGGAAGTGCGCGAACTTCTGTCGTCCTACGACTTCCCGGGCGACGACATTCCTGTCGTCAAGGGTTCGGCTCTGGCCGCTCTCGAAGATTCCGACAAGAAGATCGGCGAAGACGCGATCCGCGAACTGATGGCCGCTGTCGACGCCTACATCCCGACGCCTGAGCGTCCGATCGACCAGCCCTTCCTGCTGCCGATCGAAGACGTGTTCTCGATCTCGGGCCGTGGTACGGTTGTGACCGGCCGCGTCGAGCGTGGTATCGTCAAGGTTGGCGAAGAAGTCGAAATCGTCGGCATCCGCGCGACGACCAAGACGACGGTTACCGGCGTTGAAATGTTCCGCAAGCTGCTCGATCAGGGCCAGGCTGGCGACAACATCGGCGCGCTGATCCGCGGCGTCACCCGTGACGGCGTTGAGCGTGGCCAGATCCTGTGCAAGCCGGGTTCGGTCAAGCCGCACAAGAAGTTCATGGCAGAAGCCTACATCCTGACGAAGGAAGAAGGCGGCCGTCATACGCCGTTCTTCACGAACTACCGTCCGCAGTTCTACTTCCGTACGACGGACGTGACCGGTATCGTTTCGCTTCCTGAAGGCACGGAAATGGTCATGCCAGGCGACAACGTCACCGTTGAAGTCGAACTGATCGTTCCGATCGCGATGGAAGAAAAGCTGCGCTTCGCTATCCGCGAAGGCGGCCGCACCGTCGGCGCCGGCATCGTTGCCTCGATCGTCGAGTAATCCTCGGGTTGCTATGAGTTAAAGAAGGCCCTGCCGGAAACGGCGGGGCCTTTTTCTATGGTAGCATCGTGGGCGACTGACAGCTTCCGGATGAATAATGCGCTTGTTCTTACTTCTTGCTTCCGGCTTCTTGCTGACAGCGGTGGCCTCACCGGAGTTTGCGGCAGCGTCATGCCCAGAGCGTCCTGCCTGCCGCGGATGCGGCTGCAAGGGCGGCCCGGGGTATCGCGGGCCGGACGGTCGTTGTGTCGGCTTCAGGCAGTTACAGAAGGTATGTGGAAATCCGCCTGACTTGCGCTGCGCCTTCGAGAACGCGCCGGGGACTGGCGCCAACCGTGAATGCGCTTTGGAACCACAAAGCAAACCTTCGGCAAACTGACGTTCAAGGATTGCGCCTGGATTTCAGCTCCTTATCTATCAGTGGGATACAGGAGGAGGATATTCATGAAAAAGCGCATTCTGTTTACCGGCGGTTCGGGCAAGGCGGGGCGGCACGCGGTGCCGTGGCTGGTCAATGCCGGCTATGAGGTCCACAACATCGATCTGGTGCCGCTCGACAGCCCGGGCGTCACCAATCTGATCGTTGACATCACCGACAGCGGCCAGGTCTACAACGCGCTGTCCATGCATCGCGATTTTCCGGATCTGGAAGCGGGCAGGGGCGTCCGGCCCTATGATGCTGTCGTGCATTTCGCTGCTATCCCGCGCATCCTCATCAAGCCTGACAACGAGACGTTCCGCATCAACACGATGGGCACCTATAATGTCATCGAGGCAGCGGTGAAGCTCGGCGTCCGCAAGATCGTCGTCGCTTCCAGTGAAACCACCTATGGCGTGTGCTTCGCCGAAGGGCACCGGGATTTCCATCAGTTTCCGCTCGAGGAGGATTACGACGTCAATCCGATGGATTCGTACGGTCTCTCGAAGGTGATCAACGAGAAGACAGCAAGGGCATTTGCCGAAAGGTCTGGTGCCGACATCTATGCGCTGCGGATCGGAAATGTCATCGAGCCGCACGAATATGAAAATTTCCCGACCTATTTCGCCAATCCTGAAATGCGCAAACGGATCGCGTGGAGCTATATCGACGCACGCGATCTCGGCCAGATCTGCCATCTCTGCATCGAGAAGGACGGCCTCGGTTTCCAGGTTTTCAATGCGGCCAACGATGCGGTCTCGGCCAATACCCCGTCCAGAGAGCTCGCCGCGCGATACTTTCCCAATGTGAAATTCACCCGCGAGATCGGCGAGTATGAAGGCTTGCTCTCCAACCGGAAGATCCGCGAGGTGCTCGGCTTCAGGGAAGAGCACGATTGGCGCAGATATGTAAAAGTTTGACCGTGTCTTCCAGCAACGACGCGGAACGGGAAAAAATGAAAATCACACTTGCCAATCTCGTTCCGGCGTCTTAAAGGGAGCGCCATGCTTATCAAATATGTCTCTAGGCTCCGGCCAACAGGCTGATTGAAAAGCGTAAAGGGGTATAGCTCAGTTGGTAGAGCGGCGGTCTCCAAAACCGCAGGTCGTAAGTTCGAGCCTTACTGCCCCTGCCACTTCCTTGAACGAACAGCGCGGACTTCCTGCAGCAATTCGCAAAAGGCTGGTACATGGCTAAATTCGTTAAACTTTGGTTCCCCTCTTGTCTAATGGGGAATCGGTGTTTATGTAGGGGTTCAACAGACACGCGGTGCGTGGGGCTGATATAGTCAGCTTTACGTGCCGTAATTGCGTGGGCAGTCGATGGCATCCAAATCTAATCCGCTTACGTTTCTGCAGCAGGTCCGCACGGAAACGTTGAAAGTTACCTGGCCGTCGCGCCGTGAAACGATGATCTCGACGATCATGGTGCTTGTGATGGTGGTCTTTGCCGCGCTGTTCTTTTTTGCCGCGGACCAGTTGATCGGCTGGCTGCTGGGCTTCGTGCTCAATATCGGCAACTGATCGGGTGGAGATATAAGATGGCGGCACGTTGGTATATCGTCCACGCGTATTCGAATTTTGAGAAGAAGGTCGCGGAAGACATCGAGAACAAGGCCCGTCAGAAGGGTCTTGAGCATCTTTTCGAAAAGATTCTCGTTCCGACTGAAAAGGTGGTTGAAGTGCGCCGCGGTCGTAAGGTCGACAGCGAGCGCAAGTTCTTTCCAGGTTATGTGATGGTTCGCGCCAACCTGACCGACGAAGCCTACCACCTGATCAAGAACACGCCGAAGGTTACCGGCTTCCTTGGTTCCGACAATCGGCCCGTGCCGATTCCCGATTCCGAAGCCGACCGTATTCTCGGTCAGGTTCAGGAAGGTGTCGAGCGCCCGAAGTCTTCGGTCACTTTCGAGATCGGCGAGCAGGTCCGCGTTTCCGACGGTCCGTTCGCGTCGTTCAACGGCACGGTTCAGGATGTGGACGAAGAGCGTTCGCGCCTGAAGGTGGAAGTATCGATCTTCGGCCGCGCTACGCCGGTCGAACTGGAATACGCTCAGGTCGAAAAGGTCTGAGCTAGGACGTGGCCGGCAACGGCTTATGTCCATGCGGCGCAAGCCGTAAAGCGCGTGGAAGGTGAGGGCGCCTTAGCCGGGTCCTAAAATCCGTACCACGCAACCGCAGCCGCCGGAGCAATCCGGCATTATTGGCCGGGCAACCGGCCGTCAGTGAAAGGCAGAGAGATATGGCTAAGAAAGTTGCAGGCCAGCTCAAGCTTCAGGTCAAGGCAGGATCGGCTAACCCGTCCCCGCCAATCGGCCCGGCGCTTGGTCAGCGTGGCATTAACATCATGGAATTCTGCAAGGCGTTCAACGCCGCTACGCAGGAAATGGAAAAGGGTATGCCGATCCCGGTCGTCATTACCTACTACCAGGACAAGTCCTTCACGTTCGCGATGAAGCAGCCTCCGGTCAGCTACTGGCTGAAGAAGGAAGCGAAGATCACGTCCGGTTCGAAGACGCCCGGCAAGGGCCCGAACGCCGGCAAGCTCACCAAGGCTCAGATCAAGTCGATCGCCGAAGCCAAGATGAAGGATCTCAACGCAGCTGATATCGAAGGCGCAATGGCGATGATCGAGGGCTCTGCCCGCGCCATGGGCCTGGAAGTGGTAGGATAAGACCATGGCAGGCAAGCGCACCAAGAAGATCAACGAAGGTGTTGATCCTACGAAGCTCTACGACCTGAACCTTGCTATCGGCATGGTCAAGGAACGGGCTGTCGCCAAGTTCGACGAAACCATCGAAGTTTCGATGAACCTCGGTGTTGATCCGCGTCACGCTGACCAGATGGTCCGCGGCGTGGTCAACCTGCCGAACGGCACTGGCCGTGACGTTCGCGTCGCTGTCTTCGCACGTGGCGCCAAGGCTGATGAAGCCAAGGCTGCTGGTGCTGACGTCGTCGGCGCCGAAGAGCTCGTCGAAATCGTTCAGGGCGGCAAGATCGATTTCGATCGCTGCATTGCAACGCCTGACATGATGCCGCTCGTCGGTCGCCTCGGTAAGGTTCTCGGCCCGCGTGGCATGATGCCGAACCCGAAGGTTGGTACGGTTACGATGGACGTCGCTGGTGCCGTCAAGGCTTCCAAGGGCGGCGCTGTCGAGTTCCGCGTCGAGAAGGCCGGTATCGTGCATGCTGGTATCGGCAAGGCTTCCTTCGACGCCAAGGCGCTCGAAGAAAACATCAAGGCCTTTGCGGACGCCGTCATCAAGGCGAAGCCTGCTGGCGCGAAGGGCAACTACGTCAAGCGCGTAGCCATCTCTTCGACGATGGGCCCAGGCGTGAAGATCGAACTCGCTTCGGTCACCGCTTAAGAATTTCAGCCGGATTTCGATCCGGCTTAAAGAATTCCTGGCCTCGAAAGAGGCCGGGATATTCCGGAGAAATCCGGAATCCTGTCCGAGATTGCAGGTGGTTTTCCCTTAATCACTTCGCCTGCATGAGACGGGTAAGACCCGAATTGCATGAAGCTCTGCTTCGATCGATTTGGTTCGAGCCTTGGATGCCTTGTGCCTCTTAGCCTTATTGGCGCGGAGCGCGAGGGGACAGGATCCTCAAGCGTCGCTTGGGTTCTCTTCTGATCCCAAGAGGCAAAGGCAAACCGATGGGCCCGGTCACGGTCCCATCAACTGGAGATAGGCAGTGGAAAGAGCGGAAAAACGCGAATTCGTCACGGAACTGAACGAAGTCTTCAAGGCTTCGGGCTCAGTCGTCGTGGCCCACTATGCTGGTGCTACAGTCGCGCAGATGAACGACTTCCGTTCAAAGATGCGTGCTGCTGGCGGTACCATCAAAGTCGCGAAGAACCGCCTGGCCAAGATCGCCCTTCAGGGTACGGAAGCGGAAGGGATCTCTGATCTCTTCAACGGTCAGACCCTCATTGCATACAGCAATGACCCGATCACCGCTCCGAAAGTCGTCGTGGATTTCGCCAAGACCAACGATAAGATCGTTGTCCTGGGCGGCGCCATGGGAACAACCACGCTCAACGCTGAAGCAGTCAAGTCGCTTGCGACCCTGCCTTCGTTGGACGAACTGCGCGCGAAGCTGCTGGGCATGATCCAGACGCCAGCTACCCGCATCGCAGGCGTTGTTGCAGCACCGGCAAGCCAGCTTGCTCGCGTGTTTTCGGCTTACGCCAAGAAGGACGAAGCCGCATAAGGCGGTTTTTTGCTGTTTATAAACAACCGGTTCGAACCGAACATAAGGAACTGATAACATGGCTGATCTCGTAAAGATCGTTGAAGACCTCTCCGCGCTGACCGTTCTGGAAGCCGCAGAACTGTCCAAGCTTCTCGAAGAAAAGTGGGGCGTATCCGCTGCTGCACCGGTAGCTGTTGCTGCTGCTGCCGGCGGTGGCGCTGCTGCTGTCGTTGAAGAAGAAAAGACCGAGTTTGACGTCGTTCTCGTTGACGCTGGCGCCAACAAGATCAACGTCATCAAGGAAGTCCGCGCTATCACCGGCCTCGGCCTGAAGGAAGCTAAGGACCTCGTTGAAGCCGCTCCTAAGGCTGTCAAGGAAGCTGTTTCCAAGGCTGAAGCTGCTGACATCAAGAAGAAGCTTGAAGACGCTGGCGCCAAGGCCGACGTTAAGTAAGCTTGAAATACATCTGGGAGGTAGGTTTTCCTACCTCCCATTTGCCGTTTCCGGAACAAATTACCCAAAAGCCACGTGAAAACGGCTTTTGGGTAATGGGTTCTTCAAGAGGATGGTCTCGAACCGAGACGCGCAGGCAATCCGGCCTCGTGGTTTCGGGAAGTGAGACGAGTTTGAAGTACACATTGGTTGACGGGGTCGACTGGCCATCGGTTCCCGTCCGTTGCAGGCCCGGATGCAATTTTTGAAGGAGCGACGATGGCTCAGACCCTTACGTTCAATGGTCGTAGGCGCGTACGCAAGTTTTTCGGTAAGATTCCAGAAGTCGCAGAGATGCCGAACCTCATTGAGGTTCAGAAGGCGTCCTATGACCAATTCCTGATGGTTGAAGAGCCCAAGGGCGGTCGCCCTGATGAGGGCCTTCAGTCCGTTTTTAAGTCCGTATTTCCGATCACGGATTTCTCCGGCGCCTCCATGCTGGAATTCGTGTCCTACGAATTCGAGCCGCCGAAGTTCGACGTTGACGAATGCCGCCAGCGCGACCTGACCTACGCCGCGCCGCTGAAGGTGACGCTGCGTCTCATCGTGTTCGATATCGATGAGGATACGGGCGCGAAGTCCATCAAGGACATCAAGGAACAGTCGGTTTACATGGGCGACATGCCGCTCATGACCAACAACGGTACGTTCATCGTCAACGGCACCGAGCGCGTCATCGTGTCTCAGATGCACCGTTCGCCGGGCGTGTTCTTCGACCACGACAAGGGCAAGAGCCACTCTTCCGGCAAGTTGCTGTTCGCTGCCCGCGTCATTCCTTACCGCGGCTCGTGGCTTGATATCGAGTTCGACGCCAAGGACATCGTCTACGCCCGTATCGACCGTCGCCGCAAGTTGCCGGTGACGTCGCTGCTGATGGCGCTCGGCATGGACGGCGAAGAGATCCTGTCGACCTTCTACACCAAGTCCGACTACGTTCGCGAAGGCAAGGGCTGGCGGATTCCGTTTACGCCTGAAACCCTCAAGGGCGCGAAGACGATCACCGACATGGTCGACGCCGACACCGGCGAAGTCGTTGTCGAAGGCGGCAAGAAGCTGACTCCTCGTCTGCTTCGCACGCTGTCCGAAAAGGGCCTCAAGGCCCTTAAGGCAACCGATGAAGACCTGTACGGTAACTTCCTGGCCGAAGACATCGTCAACTACTCGACGGGTGAAATCTACCTCGAAGCCGGTGACGAAATCGACGAGAAGACGCTTGCCGTCATTCTCTCGCATGGCTTTGAAGAGATCCCGGTTCTCGGCATCGACCACATCAATGTCGGCGCCTACATCCGCAACACGCTGAACGCCGACAAGAACGAGAACCGTCAGGACGCTCTGTTCGACATCTATCGCGTCATGCGTCCGGGTGAACCGCCGACCATGGAATCGGCCGAAGCCATGTTCAACTCGCTGTTCTTCGATGCGGAGCGTTACGACCTCTCTGCCGTCGGCCGCGTCAAGATGAACATGCGTCTCGACCTCGAAGTCGAAGATACCGTTCGTGTCCTGCGCAAGGACGACATCCTGGCCGTGGTCAAGATGCTCGTCGAACTGCGCGACGGCAAGGGCGAGATCGACGACATCGACAACCTCGGCAACCGTCGCGTTCGCTCTGTCGGCGAATTGATGGAAAACCAGTACCGTCTCGGCCTGCTCCGCATGGAGCGCGCGATCAAGGAACGCATGTCCTCGATCGAAATCGATACGGTCATGCCGCAGGACCTGATCAACGCCAAGCCGGCTGCTGCCGCGGTTCGCGAATTCTTCGGTTCCTCGCAGCTGTCGCAGTTCATGGACCAGGTGAACCCGCTTTCGGAAATCACCCACAAGCGTCGTCTTTCGGCACTTGGCCCGGGCGGTCTGACCCGCGAGCGCGCAGGCTTCGAAGTCCGCGACGTTCACCCGACCCACTACGGCCGTATTTGCCCGATCGAAACGCCGGAAGGCCCGAACATCGGTCTAATCAACTCGCTGGCCACCTTCGCACGCGTCAACAAGTACGGCTTCATCGAAAGCCCGTACCGCCGCATCGTTGACGGCAAGGTGACGAACGACGTTCTTTACCTCTCCGCCATGGAAGAAGCGAAGTACTACGTCGCCCAGGCCAACGCCGAACTCGACAGCGAAGGTTCCTTCGTTGATGAATTCGTCGTCTGCCGCCACGCCGGCGAAGTTATGCTTGCGCCACGCGACGGCATGAACCTGATGGACGTTTCGCCGAAGCAGGTTGTTTCGGTCGCGGCTGCTCTCATCCCGTTCCTGGAAAACGACGACGCCAACCGCGCTCTGATGGGCTCGAACATGCAGCGTCAGGCTGTGCCTCTGCTGCGGGCGGAAGCACCGTTTGTCGGTACCGGCATGGAGCCAATCGTTGCCCGTGACTCCGGCGCTGCTATCGGCGCCCGCCGCGGCGGCGTGGTCGACCAGGTCGACGCGACGCGTATCGTTATCCGTGCAACGGAAGACCTCGAAGCTGGCAAGTCCGGCGTCGATATCTACCGCCTGCAGAAGTTCCAGCGTTCGAACCAGAACACCTGCGTCAACCAGCGCCCGCTGGTCACCGTCGGTGACGTTGTCAACCGTGGCGACATTCTCGCCGACGGCCCGTCGACAGATCTGGGCGATCTGGCCCTCGGCCGCAACGCGCTCGTCGCGTTCATGCCTTGGAACGGCTACAACTACGAAGACTCGATCCTGCTCTCCGAGCGTATCGTTGCCGACGACGTGTTCACCTCCATTCACATCGAAGAATTCGAGGTGATGGCACGTGACACCAAGCTTGGTCCTGAGGAAATCACGCGCGACATTCCGAACGTTTCGGAAGAAGCGCTGAAGAACCTCGACGAAGCGGGCATCGTCTATATCGGCGCTGAAGTCGCTCCTGGCGACATCCTCGTCGGCAAGATCACGCCAAAGGGTGAAAGCCCGATGACGCCGGAAGAAAAGCTCCTTCGCGCCATCTTCGGTGAAAAGGCTTCCGACGTCCGCGATACGTCCATGCGCATGCCTCCTGGCACCTATGGCACGATCGTCGAAGTCCGCGTCTTCAATCGCCACGGCGTTGAAAAGGACGAGCGCGCGATGGCCATCGAGCGCGAAGAGATCGAACGTCTTGCGAAGGACCGCGACGACGAGCAGGCGATCCTCGACCGTAACGTCTACGGTCGTTTGGTCGACATGCTGCGCGGCCAGGTTGCCATCGCGGGCCCAAAGGGCTTCAAGAAGGGCACCGAGCTGGCAAACAACGTCGTCTCCGAATATCCCCGCTCGCAGTGGTGGATGTTTGCGGTCGAAGACGAGAAGATGCAGAGCGAACTCGAAGCGCTCCGTGGCCAGTACGACGAATCCAAGTCGCGCCTTGAACAGCGCTTCATGGACAAGGTCGAAAAGGTCCAGCGCGGCGACGAAATGCCTCCGGGCGTCATGAAGATGGTCAAGGTCTTCGTCGCTGTGAAGCGCAAGATCCAGCCAGGCGACAAGATGGCCGGCCGTCACGGCAACAAGGGCGTTGTCTCGCGCATCGTTCCGGTCGAAGACATGCCGTTCCTGGAAGATGGTACGCACGTCGACGTCGTTCTGAACCCGCTGGGCGTGCCTTCGCGCATGAACGTCGGTCAGATTCTCGAAACGCACCTGGGCTGGGCTTGCGCCGGCATGGGCCGCCAGATCGGCGAACTGATCGATGCCTACAAGGCCAACGGCGATATCGCACCGCTGCGCAAGACGATCGGCGACGTTGTCGGCGACGGTCCGAAGGCCGAACAGGTCCAGGATTTCGACGATGACTCGGTTCTTCGTCTCGCAGACCAGTGGAAGCGTGGCGTTTCGATCGCGACCCCGGTCTTCGACGGCGCGCACGAAGTTGACGTCAACGAGATGCTGGCTTTGGCGGGTCTCAAGGAAAGCGGCCAGTCGACATTGTACGATGGCCGTACCGGCGAGCAGTTCGACCGTCAGGTGACCGTGGGCTACATTTACATGCTCAAGCTCAACCACTTGGTCGACGACAAGATCCACGCCCGTTCGATCGGTCCTTACTCGCTCGTTACCCAGCAGCCGCTGGGCGGCAAGGCGCAGTTCGGCGGTCAGCGATTCGGCGAAATGGAAGTCTGGGCACTGGAAGCATACGGTGCGGCATACACGCTGCAGGAAATGCTGACGGTGAAGTCGGACGACGTCGCCGGCCGTACCAAGGTCTATGAGGCCATTGTCCGTGGCGACGATACGTTCGAAGCCGGTATTCCGGAAAGCTTCAACGTCCTTGTCAAGGAAATGCGCTCTCTGGGTCTTTCCGTCGAGCTCGAGAACTCCAAGATTGACGAGCAGCAGGCAGGCCAACTGCCCGACGCTGCCGAATAATCATCGATAGGGTGTGCGCTGTTCTGCAGCGCACACCGTTCCCGCCTTGGCCCCGTATCGTGTCGGCCGGGCAGGGACGATTTCGCCGCATTTTGCGGTTATTGTCGTTTTTTGCTATGGCGCGGCGCCCGGGAATTGCCGCTGACCATCGCAGTTTGAGGGCGCTAAGCCCATGAAGGAGACAGGCATGAACCAAGAGGTCATGAATCTTTTCAATCCGCAGGTGCCTGCGCAGAATTTCGATTCCATCCGGATCTCGATTGCGTCTCCGGAGAAGATTCTCTCCTGGTCTTATGGTGAGATCAAGAAGCCGGAAACGATCAACTATCGTACGTTCAAGCCAGAACGCGATGGTCTTTTCTGCGCGCGCATCTTCGGACCGATCAAGGACTACGAATGCTTGTGCGGCAAGTACAAGCGCATGAAGTACAAGGGCATCATCTGCGAGAAGTGCGGCGTTGAAGTGACGTTGTCGCGCGTTCGCCGTGAGCGCATGGGCCACATCGAGCTCGCCGCTCCCGTTGCCCATATCTGGTTCCTGAAGTCCCTGCCGAGCCGCATTTCCACGCTGCTCGACATGACGCTGAAGGATGTCGAGCGCGTTCTCTACTTCGAAAACTACATCGTCACCGAGCCAGGCCTCACCGCCCTGAAGGAGCATCAGCTTCTTTCGGAAGAAGAGTACATGCTCGCCGTCGACGAATACGGTGAAGACCAGTTCACAGCCATGATCGGCGCCGAAGCCATCTTCGAGATGCTGGCATCGATGAACCTTGAGAAGATCGCGGGCGACCTGCGCTCGGATCTGGCCGACACAACGTCGGATCTCAAGCAGAAGAAGCTGATGAAGCGCCTGAAGATCGTCGAGAACTTCATGGAGTCCGGCAACCGTCCGGAATGGATGATCATGAAGGTCGTTCCGGTCATCCCGCCGGACCTGCGCCCGCTCGTTCCTCTGGACGGCGGCCGTTTCGCGACGTCGGATCTGAACGATCTGTACCGCCGCGTCATCAACCGTAACAACCGTCTGAAGCGCCTGATCGAACTGCGCGCTCCCGGCATCATCATCCGCAACGAAAAGCGTATGCTGCAGGAATCTGTGGACGCGCTGTTCGACAACGGCCGTCGTGGCCGCGTCATCACCGGTGCCAACAAGCGTCCGCTGAAGTCGCTGTCCGACATGCTCAAGGGCAAGCAGGGCCGCTTCCGCCAGAACCTTCTCGGCAAGCGTGTCGACTATTCCGGCCGCTCGGTCATCGTGACCGGTCCGGAACTGAAGCTGCACCAGTGCGGCCTGCCGAAGAAGATGGCGCTCGAACTGTTCAAGCCGTTCATCTACGCCCGCCTCGACGCCAAGGGTTACTCCTCGACCGTCAAGCAGGCCAAGAAGCTGGTCGAAAAGGAAAAGCCGGAAGTCTGGGATATCCTGGACGAGGTCATCCGCGAGCATCCGGTTCTTCTGAACCGCGCACCGACGCTGCACCGCCTGGGCATCCAGGCCTTCGAACCGACCTTGGTCGAAGGCAAGGCCATCCAGCTGCACCCGCTCGTCTGCACGGCCTTCAACGCCGACTTCGACGGTGACCAGATGGCCGTTCACGTGCCGCTGTCGCTCGAAGCCCAGCTCGAAGCCCGCGTTCTGATGATGTCGACGAACAACATCCTGCACCCTGCAAACGGTGCACCGATCATCGTTCCGTCGCAGGACATGGTTCTCGGCCTCTACTATCTGGCGATCATGAACCAGAACGAGCCGGGCGAAGGCATGGCCTTCTCCGACCTCGGCGAACTGCATCATGCGCTTGAGACCAAGACTGTAACACTGCACACGAAGATCCGCGGTCGCTTCAAGTCGATCGACGAAGACGGCAAGCCGTACTCGAAGATCTATGAAACGACGCCCGGCCGTCTGCTCATCGGCGAACTACTGCCGAAGAACGGCAAGGTCACCTTCGACGTCTGCAACCAGGAAATGACCAAGAAGAACATCTCCAAGATGATCGACACGGTCTACCGTCATTGCGGCCAGAAGGACACGGTCATTTTCTGCGACCGCATCATGCAGCTCGGCTTCGGCCATGCCTGCCGCGCCGGCATTTCGTTCGGCAAGGACGACATGGTCATTCCGGAATCCAAGGCCAAGATCGTCGGTGACACCGAAAGCCTGGTGAAGGAATACGAACAGCAGTACAATGACGGCCTGATCACGCAGGGCGAAAAGTACAACAAGGTCGTTGACGCCTGGGGCAAGGCCACCGAAAAGGTCGCCGAAGACATGATGGCCCGCATTAAGGCTGTCGAATTCGACGACAAGACCGGTCGCCAGAAGCCGATGAACGCGATCTACATGATGTCTCACTCGGGCGCCCGTGGTTCTCCGAACCAGATGCGTCAGTTGGGCGGCATGCGCGGCCTGATGGCCAAGCCGTCGGGCGAAATCATCGAGACTCCGATCACGTCGAACTTCAAGGAAGGCCTGACCGTCAACGAGTACTTCAACTCGACACACGGTGCCCGTAAGGGTCTGGCAGACACCGCCTTGAAGACCGCGAACTCCGGTTACCTGACACGCCGTCTCGTTGACGTCGCCCAGGATTGCATCGTCAACCTCGTGGATTGCGGCACCGACAAGGGCCTCACCATGACGGCGATCGTCGATGCCGGTCAGGTCGTGGCATCCATCGGCGTCCGCGTCCTCGGTCGTACGGCGCTTGACGATATCGATCATCCGGTCACTGGCGAACGTATCGTCGATGCTGGCAAGATGATCCTCGAGCCAGATGTCATCGAGATCGAAAAGGCTGGCATCCAGTCGATCCGCATCCGTTCGGCGCTGACCTGCGAAGTTCAGACCGGCGTTTGCTCGATCTGCTACGGCCGCGACTTGGCACGTGGTACACCTGTCAACATGGGTGAGGCCGTCGGCGTCATCGCCGCACAGTCGATCGGTGAACCGGGCACGCAGCTCACCATGCGTACGTTCCACCTTGGTGGCACGGCAAACGTGGTTGACCAGTCGTTCCTCGAAGCGTCGTACGAAGGTACCGTGCAGATGAAGAACCGCAACATGCTGCGCAACTCTGACGGCGTTCTCGTCGCCATGGGCCGCAACATGACCGTCCAGATTCTGGACGAGCGTGGCGTCGAGCGTTCTTCGCAGCGCGTCGCTTACGGTTCGAAGCTGCATGTGGACGAAGGCGACAAGGTCAAGCGCGGTCAGCGTCTGGCGGAGTGGGACCCCTACACACGTCCGATGATGACGGAAGTCTCGGGTACCGTTCAGTTCGAAGACGTCGTCGACGGTCTTTCGGTTCTGGAAGCGACCGACGAATCCACGGGTATCACGAAGCGTCAGGTTATCGACTGGCGTTCGACCCCGCGCGGTTCGGATCTGAAGCCGTCGATCGTCATCAAGGACGCAAGCGGCAACGTCATGAAGCTGCCACGCGGTGCTGATGCCCGCTTCCAGCTGTCGGTTGACGCGATCTTGTCGGTCGAGCCTGGTCAGAAGGTTTCCCAGGGTGACGTGCTTGCACGTTCGCCGCTGGAAAGCGCCAAGACCAAGGACATCACCGGTGGTCTGCCGCGCGTCGCAGAACTGTTCGAAGCACGTCGTCCGAAGGACCACGCCATCATCGCTGAGATCGATGGTACGATCCGCCTCGGCCGCGACTACAAGAACAAGCGTCGCGTCATCATCGAGCCTGTCGAAGACGGTGTCGAACCAGTCGAATACCTGATCCCGAAGGGCAAGCCGTTCCATCTGATGGAAGGTGACTATATCGAAAAGGGTGACTACATCCTCGACGGTAACCCGGCACCGCACGATATCCTGGCGATCAAGGGCGTGGAGGCTCTGGCTTCCTACCTCGTGAACGAAATTCAGGAAGTCTATCGTCTGCAGGGCGTTGTCATCAACGACAAGCACATCGAAGTGATTGTCCGTCAGATGCTGCAGAAGGTGGAAATCACTGATGCAGGCGACTCGACCTATATTGTCGGCGATAACGTCGACCGTATCGAGCTCGAAGACGTCAACGACGGCCTGATCGAACAGGGCAAGAAGCCTGCTTTCGGCGATCCGGTTCTGCTCGGCATCACCAAGGCGTCGCTGCAGACGCCGTCCTTCATCTCCGCCGCGTCCTTCCAGGAAACGACGAAGGTGCTGACGGAAGCTGCAATCGCCGGCAAGACCGACGGTCTGCAGGGTCTGAAGGAAAACGTCATCGTTGGCCGCCTTATCCCGGCCGGTACCGGCGGTACCATGACCCAGATCCGCCGTATCGCTACGTCGCGCGACGAGATGATCCTGGAAGAACGCCGCAAGGGCACGGGTGCGGACGTCGCAACCCCGATGCTGCAGAACCTCGCCAGCGAGCCTGCGCCAGCCGCCGAATAATCGGTATCTGGTCTGACGAATTGAAAACCGTCCGGAGCGATCCGGGCGGTTTTTTCGTTCTGGACTAGGGGGTAGGGAGGATCGGCAAGGGAAGGGGCTGGTGCGAAGAGGCGGCGTCAGCCGATCAGCGGCAGGCAATGCCCCATGCCATAGCCGAGGCATTGTCTCGCTTCGGTGATATCGATCCAACGGAAGCGGAAAACGATCGGCGGCCCGCCACCAAACGGCGTCAGTTCGCGGTGCAGCCATGTGGCCGGCAGCTCGCCATCAAGCGCCACATGAAAGTAGTGCCTGTGATGGCAGACCTCGACCCCGTTTTTCTGGAAGCGGTAGTCGTGAAACGCAAGCGGGGTGAGGGGTGCTGTGGGCAACAGCCCGGTCTCCTCGTGGAATTCGCGGCGGGCGGCATCAGCAACGTCTTCGCCGGCTTCGACGGTCCCCCCAGGCACCTGCAGCAGTACGTCAGGAAAGTCCGGTTCGTCGAAAACGAGAAGCCGGCTGCCTGAGGTCGCGTAGATCAGCACCTTCAGCGCATCCGGCTTCATCAATGAAACTCAGCTGAAGCGAATGATCGCGACTTCGCCGTCGACGGCACCCTTGTAGGCGGATGCGTGCGGCTCTTCTTCCGGAATCTCGGTGAGCATCCCGATCTGGTCGAGGTCGGCCTCGATGAAGCCTTCTTCGGAAAGCGCGTTCAGTGCCTCGCGCACGGCGCTGTCGTCGTCGGCGGCCTTCAGCATGATGTGGAGGTCAACACCCTCGCTACCGTCCGTCTCGTATCCCTTGCCGATGATGATGAAGACCATCGGGCCTTCGGTATTGTTGTCATTGTCGGGGCTGGCAATCATTCTCTGTCCTTCGATTCGAGATTTGAATCTGTTTTCAGGCACTTGGCCTCTGCAATCTGTGATTCCTTAGCCGCTTTCGTTGCAATGCCCAAGTTTAACTTGGCGGGTGCATGCGATTTTGTCTAAAAGCCTCAAACAAGGGCCGAAAGGCCGCGTTTCAAGGGCTTCCCGGGAAGATTATTTGTTAACAGCCTTGACGAGACGGCGGGAAACCAGTAGTACCCGCGCCATCGGAACCCATGTGAGGCATGGCCATCTGGAGCGACACGCCCCGGATATCACCTCAAACAAGGTTCGAAACGCACGTTGAAGATATGTTGCCTGCACGCATGACGCATTTCTTTTGCGTCCTCTGCTCTTTGTGGTCCATCTGCGAAAACAGATCGGGCCACGTTTTGCGCATTGAGACAAGCGTGTGATCTTGCCGGAGACGGCGTTGAGTTACGCCCGCAAGGGTTTGAGATATAAACGTAAGGGATGGTTGAATGCCTACCGTAAACCAGCTGATCCGCAAGCCGCGCCAGCCAAACGTAAAGCGTAACAAAGTTCCTGCACTGCAGGAAAACCCGCAGAAGCGCGGTGTTTGCACACGCGTTTACACGACAACGCCTAAGAAGCCGAACTCGGCTCTGCGTAAGGTCGCCAAGATCCGTCTGACCAATGGCTTTGAAGTCATCGGCTACATTCCTGGCGAAGGTCACAACCTGCAGGAACACTCTGTCGTCATGATCCGTGGCGGCCGCGTAAAGGACTTGCCGGGCGTTCGTTACCACATCATCCGCGGCGTTCTCGATACCCAGGGTGTCAAGAACCGCAAGCAGCGTCGCTCCAAGTACGGCGCGAAGCGTCCGAAGTAATCTTCGGGCTTTGTAAGAAATCCGGCGCTGCGTGAGGTCCTCCGCGTGATAAAGCGCCTTAACGGTTAAGAGACGAGAAGTTATGTCCAGACGTCACAGAGCAGAAAAGCGCGAGATCAACCCGGACCCGAAGTTCGGCGATCTCATCGTCACCAAGTTCATGAATGCAATCATGCTCGACGGCAAGAAGTCCGTCGCTGAAAGCATTGTCTACGGTGCGTTCGACTCCGTACAGAGCAGATCCAAGCAGGAGCCGCTGGTCGTTTTCCACGCCGCTCTTGATAACATCGCTCCGCACGTCGAAGTCCGTTCGCGCCGCGTTGGTGGTGCTACGTACCAGGTTCCGGTAGATGTTCGTCCTGAGCGTCGCCAGGCCCTCGCAATTCGCTGGCTGATCACTGCCGCTCGCAAGCGCAATGAAACGACGATGGTCGATCGCCTGTCCGGCGAGCTTCTCGATGCATCCAACAACCGTGGTAGCGCCGTCAAGAAGCGCGAAGACACGCACAAGATGGCTGATGCCAACCGTGCGTTCTCGCATTATCGCTGGTAATCCCGAACGGTATCGAAAGGCAGTCCATTATGGCTCGCGAATATAAGATCGAAGACTACCGCAATTTCGGTATCATGGCGCACATCGACGCCGGCAAGACCACAACGACCGAGCGTATCCTGTACTACACAGGCAAGTCGCACAAAATCGGCGAAGTGCACGACGGCGCGGCCACGATGGACTGGATGGAGCAGGAGCAGGAGCGTGGTATCACGATCACTTCCGCTGCGACCACGACCTACTGGAAGGGCCGCGACGGCAAGACCCGCCGCTTCAACATCATCGACACGCCCGGCCACGTCGACTTCACCATTGAAGTCGAGCGTTCGCTGCGTGTTCTCGACGGCGCGATCGCGCTTCTCGATGCCAACGCCGGCGTAGAGCCGCAGACGGAAACCGTCTGGCGTCAGGCTGAGAAGTACAACGTTCCGCGGATGATCTTCTGCAACAAGATGGACAAGACCGGCGCGGACTTCTACCGCTCGGTTGAGATGATCAAGACCCGCCTCGGCGCAACGGCTGTCGTCATGCAGCTGCCGATCGGTGCAGAAACCGAATTCAAGGGCGTCATCGACCTGATCGAGATGAACGCACTCATCTGGCGCGACGAATCGCTCGGCGCTCAGTGGGATGTCGTCGAGATCCCTGAGGACATGAAGGCCAAGGCTGAAGAGTATCGCGAAAAGCTGATCGAGACCGTTGTAGAGATCGACGAAGCCGCGACCGAAGCCTATCTTGAAGGTATTCTGCCTGACAACGATCAGATCCGTGCGCTCGTCCGCCGCGGCACCATCGACGTCAAGTTCCATCCGATGTTCTGCGGTACGGCCTTCAAGAACAAGGGCGTTCAGCCTCTGCTCGACGCCGTTTGCGATTACCTGCCTTCTCCGCTGGACATTCCTGCGATCAAGGGCATCGACTTCAAGACCGAAGCCGAAATCGAGCGTCATGCAGACGACAGCGAACCGTTGTCCATGCTGGCATTCAAGATCATGAACGACCCCTTCGTCGGTTCGCTCACCTTCGCACGTATCTACTCGGGCAAGCTCGAGAAGGGCACATCTGTCATCAACACGGTCAAGGACAAGCGCGAGCGCGTCGGCCGTATGCTTCAGATGCACTCCAACTCGCGTGAAGACATCGAAGAAGCCTTTGCTGGCGACATCGTTGCTCTCGCCGGCCTCAAGGAAACCACCACTGGCGATACGCTCTGCGATCCGCTGAAGCCGGTTATTCTCGAGCGCATGGAATTCCCCGAGCCGGTCATTCAGATCGCGATCGAGCCGAAGACCAAGGGCGACCAGGAAAAGATGGGCCTCGCGCTCAACCGCCTGGCTGCTGAAGATCCTTCGTTCCGCGTCAAGACCGACCAGGAATCTGGTCAGACGATCATCGCAGGCATGGGCGAGCTTCACCTCGACATCCTGGTTGACCGTATGCGTCGTGAATTCAAGGTAGAAGCAACTGTCGGCGCGCCGCAGGTTGCCTACCGCGAAACCATCACGCGTCAGACGGAAAAGGACTACACCCACAAGAAGCAGTCTGGTGGTACCGGTCAGTTCGCCCGCGTCAAGATCATCTTCGAACCGAACCCTGAAGGCGATGACTTCAAGTTCGAATCCAAGATCGTTGGTGGTTCTATTCCGAAGGAATACATCCCAGGCGTTCAGAAGGGGATCGAAAGCGTTCTGACTTCGGGTCCGCTCGCTGGCTTCCCGATGCTCGGCGTCAAGGCGACGCTCATCGATGGTGCCTTCCACGACGTCGACTCGTCGGTCCTGGCGTTCGAAATCGCTTCCCGTGCATGCTTCCGTGAAGCAGCCCGCGAAGCCGGCGCTCAGCTCCTCGAGCCGATGATGAAGGTCGAAGTTGTTACGCCGGAAGATTACGTCGGTGACGTCATCGGCGACCTGAACTCGCGCCGTGGTCAGATCCAGGGCCAGGAAAGCCGCGGTATCGCTGTTGTCATCAACGCGAACGTCCCGCTGGCCAACATGTTCAAGTACGTCGACAACCTGCGCTCCATGTCGCAGGGCCGCGCTCAGTACACGATGACCTTCGATCACTACTCGCCGGTCCCGTCGAACGTCGCAACCGAGATCCAGGCAAAGTATTCTGGTCAGAAGTGACCGGAATACCAATTGACCGATAACAAGAATTAGGTCCCTCGGGGACTAGCAAGAATGGAGAGCCGAAATGGCAAAGAGTAAGTTTGAGCGCAACAAGCCGCACGTCAACATCGGCACGATTGGCCACGTCGACCACGGCAAGACGTCTCTGACGGCAGCGATCACCAAGTACTTCGGTGAGTTCAAGGCGTACGATCAGATCGACGCCGCTCCGGAAGAAAAGGCACGTGGCATCACCATCTCGACGGCGCACGTCGAGTATGAGACGCCTGCCCGTCACTATGCCCACGTTGACTGCCCCGGCCACGCCGACTACGTCAAGAACATGATCACCGGTGCTGCGCAGATGGACGGCGCGATCCTGGTTTGCTCCGCTGCCGACGGCCCGATGCCGCAGACCCGCGAGCACATCCTGCTCGCCCGTCAGGTTGGCGTTCCTGCCATCGTCGTATTCCTCAACAAGGTCGACCAGGTTGACGACGCCGAGCTTCTCGAGCTCGTCGAGCTGGAAGTGCGCGAACTTCTGTCGTCCTACGACTTCCCGGGCGACGACATTCCTGTCGTCAAGGGTTCGGCTCTGGCCGCTCTCGAAGATTCGGACAAGAAGATCGGCGAAGACGCGATCCGCGAACTGATGGCCGCTGTCGACGCCTACATCCCGACGCCTGAGCGTCCGATCGACCAGCCGTTCCTGCTCCCGATCGAAGACGTGTTCTCGATCTCGGGTCGTGGTACGGTTGTGACCGGCCGCGTCGAGCGTGGTATCGTCAAGGTTGGCGAAGAAGTCGAAATCGTTGGCATCCGCGCGACGACCAAGACGACGGTTACCGGCGTTGAAATGTTCCGCAAGCTGCTCGATCAGGGTCAGGCTGGCGACAACATCGGCGCGCTGATCCGCGGCGTCACCCGTGACGGCGTTGAGCGTGGCCAGATCCTGTGCAAGCCGGGTTCGGTCAAGCCGCACAAGAAGTTCATGGCAGAAGCCTACATCC